>ERZ1026846.11-NODE-11-length-132407-cov-9.736045_pt1 | contig 132407 bp, 106 predicted proteins | sample MGYA00380153_ERZ1026846 | MGnify/ENA primary metagenome ERZ1026846 (study PRJEB33269, sample SAMEA4719789) | human gut metagenome | biome: human-associated habitat; feature: organic feature; material: feces | place: Cameroon | collected 2013-10 ...
ATGTTACTTATGTAGCTTATGTACTTATGTATCCCGCGGTAAGCGGCACAAGGGCAAACAGCCCTTAAAAGAGCATTGCTTGTTTTTTTGCTTGCGCCACCCCAAGTTACCCATCTTTATTACGTAATTCATTGATTTTCAATATGAGCTATGTAATGGCGCAGGAAAGTGATGATGTCAAGATTTCCTAAAACGATTTCGCTAAAAAGTCTATTTTGAACACCCTGCCTGTTAAGGGCAAAAGCATAACTATCCGCTTAGTATCTAAACTAAACAGCAATAACTTAAAGACTAATGACAAGTATAAAAATAAAGTTCCGTCCCTCGGCAGTGAAGGGCAAAGAAGGCGTATTGTATTTTCAGATAACCCACCAGCGTGTGACACGCCAAATTGCAACCACACACCGGGTGTATGCACACGAGTGGTTGGCTGCGCAGCAACGTGTAGTAACATACAAGGGCGGGCACGACAGACGGCAATATTTGGACAACGTGACAACCATGCTCGACGGCGAACACCGTTTGCTCAGCCATGTCATATCGCGGTATGAACTCTGTGCCATGCCTTATACGGCCGATGTCGTGGCGAACGAGTACCGAAGGCTGCACGTTTGTCACACCCTTATGACTTTCATGCAGAGTGTCATACAACACCTTGTTCAGAACGGACAACATTGCACAGCGCGCAACTACCAATCGGCATTACGCAGTTTTATGCGTTTCAGGGGTGGGGCCGACATGCCCGTCAATATGCTTGATGCCTTGGTGGTGCAAGCCTTCGAGGCATGGTTGAAGCGCCAGGGTATATGCCGCAACACCTCGTCGTTTTATATGCGCATATTGCGTGCGGTGTACAACCGTGCGGTCGACAGTGGAATTACCGGACAGTGCCACCCCTTTGCACGGGTGTATACGGGCAATGACACAACGCGCAAACGGGCCGTGGATATTGTGACCATCAAAACCCTTAAGCAAACCGACCTGTCGGCGCGCCCCCAACTCGATTTGGCGCGTGACTTGTTTATGCTTTCATTCTATTTGCGTGGTATGTCTTTTGTCGATTTGGCGCATTTGCGCAAAAGCAACCTTTGCAATGGCTATTTGCGTTACACGCGCAGCAAAACGGGACAGAAACTCTGCATAAAGTGGGAACAGCCCATGCAACGCATTGTTGAGAAATATGCCGCGCAAACAAAGACGTGCGACTGGCTGCTGCCTATACTGCACGACAACCCAACCGAACAAACATACCATTGTGTGCAGATGCGTATGGGGCTTTACTTGAAAAAGGTGGCGCGCATGGCTGGCATACAGGGCAATCTTACTTTTTACACCGCCCGCCACTCGTGGGCTACCATTGCACACGACAACCACGCGCCAATATCGATTATCAGCGAGGCTTTGGGACATGATTCGGAACGGACAACACAAATATATTTGCGCTCCATTCAAACGGCTGAAGTGGATAAGACTAATGCAAATATATTGGCTATGTTGTGAACAAGTGAAGAAGAAGTATCTCTTGGCTTTGTCAATGCGTAACCAAAATCAATCATAGCGGGCTGATAGGGTAAAACATGTCTTATCGGACATTGGGAGCAATGAGTCTTGTTCTGTACTTTAAGGGCTGTTCGCCCTTGTGCCGCTTACCGCGGGGAACATAAGAACATAAGCTACATAAGTAACATAAGGCTGGCGCCGTGTTTTTTTACATAAGTTGAGGCAGGGCTTGCCGCCCTGCCTGTAAGATACATAAGGGCTGCCGCCTGATGAAGAGAACGCTTTAATTGTGTTTCATTATGTGATCACTACAAATTACATAAGAACCAACGACACGGCGCCAGCCTTATGTCTCTTACAAGCAGGGCGGCCAGCCCTGCCTCAGCTTATGTAAAAAACCACGGCGACAGCCTTATGTTACTTATGTAGCTTATGTACTTATGTCTTCGCGGTAAGCGGTACAAGGGCGAACAGCCCTTAAAAGAGCAAAAACGGGCATGGACTTTTGTCCTTATGTCCTTTTGTCCTTATGTTTTCGCGTTAGCGAATAACTATAAACAAATTTGTCATGGGTGCCACGTGACAAGTCTTGGCGAAATTTGCGCTTTTATATTTGCGCTCCATTCAAACGGCTGAAGTGGATAAGACTAATGCAAATATATTGGCTATGTTGTGAACAGGTGAAGAAGAAATATCTCTTGGCAAGAGATATAGCCAAGCACAAATCTTGTTGAGGCACATTCATTTCAATCCGTCACAAAACGAAAACAGTCAAACAATCGTTGGTATAATGTTTGGCAATTATTACGATCAAAGTCAAAAATATATTAGACCAAGAGCAGTCATTTCAAATATATTCACTACCTTTGCTCCATACAACTATATCTCTTGCCAAGAGTTATAGAAATGCATTACATGATAAACAGATGCCGCAGTGACAATTTACATAGAGATAGAACTAAGCCCAACATATCAGTGACTGACGCTTGTCTGTGTAGAGAGAAGTTGCTGCATCAAAGCAGAGCAAATGAAACATGAACTGCTGGCTTTATGCCCATCTGTAGGTATGCTACAGACTGAAAAAGGACATAAAAGCATTGGCAATTAGTGGAAGTTAGTCTATTGATTATCAATGCTGTGGCACCGTTCACACCCAACAGAATCCGGGAAGAGTATTCTTTTCAGGGGAAGAGAGGGTGTATACCTACAGCAAGGATAACATATCAGCACATTCGCTTTTTTACCTGTCAATCTGATTTAAGACGCAAGCACTAATGGGAGCGACGCGTTCCGCGTCGGTTTTTCAGCAGCCTCGTCCCGCTTCGGTAAAAATGCAATGTCCGTAAACACATAGGGGCTAACGCCTGCTTGTCCGGCAGAAAACTTTACAGAGAAATTTCAGGTGTCATCACCGTGCTTTTCCCGTTAACATAATTATGTGGCTAATAGTAAGAGTTGAGGATTTTAAGGAACAGAATACCAAAGAAGATCTGTACGAAAAATACCCCGATGCCATTAAAGACATCTATCTGCCGTTGTGCCGCAAGGAGCATGTTGATGCCCGCGGGGTTAAACGTTTGCGTTTCAGACCTCTGTTGTATGGCTTCCTGTTTGTAAAGGTAAAGTCTGTTTCCTGTCTTAAACAGCACATCAACCATAAGGGCTATTTTGTTTACAAACAAGATGCCGCATACGGTCGCACGGGCAATGTTAACGGACAACAAACTGTGAGCATGAGGGCCCACTTGCTTTGCAGCCATGTGCAAGGCTATGATCAGCAGACCATTATAGCACGCTCAACCATAGACAATGAGGACATGGAGCACTTCATGTTTTACAGCAACCGCTATGCTGACAACATAGAGGGGCTTACCATTGTGGACAAATGTTACAAAGACCTCATTGGCGAACATGATGTGGTGCGTGTACTCAATGGACCGCTCGAGGGTTGGACGGGAGTGGTAAAGCAGGTCAAGCACAGGGGCGTGAAGGACCGCCGTCTGTTTGTGAGTTTTGGCAACGACCATTGCCTGAGCATCTCCGATATCCGCAAGTACGACTTGTGCATAGAGCACGAGGCGCGGCACGGACAGCGTTCGGCCGAAGTGGGGGTGTGGCGCGCCATCGACCAGATAATAGGTCACTTGCAGGCGCAGCACCCCACAGAGAGTGCCCCCGCCACATTGCGCGCATTGCTCAAGACTTACAACCTGAAGCAATCCGTGCGTCGCACGGCAGCCATGAGCGATGTGGCGTATGCACGGCAGAGCCAGGAGGTTGAAGTGCGTTACCAAAATAAGGTGCTGGCACAGCTCGATGCCTCCATGCACAGCAACTTCCGCATACTGGCCAAATACTTCAAGGCCGACCGGTCAAACATTGATGAGGCGCTGTGTGAGTTCATTCCCGACCACACGTTGCGCCCGTTCCTTACCCCTACTGCGGGGTGTGTCATGCCCACCGGTACCGACCATGTGGTGTTGACACACAATGGCATTGTTGAACTGATATGGCGGTGCAACCTTCGTGCGCTGTTTTCGTTCGCACAATATGCACCTGACCGCTACGCGCCGCCTGCTGATGTCGATTACGAATATTTTGCCCATTTTGCCTTGCTCCCAACCGATGGCGGACAGGTGAGGGTGGTGGCCTCGTGGGGTGACTTTTATGACCATTTGGCCAGTTTGACGGCCGATGAGCATGACCAGTTGCTTGCCGATTTGGTGGCGAAGAAGTATACTAATATGCACCATTTACTGACCAGTACTTCGTGGCATGGCACCAAGGTGCCGCTTTCGCCCAAGGTGTCATTATCGCATACAATCGACAGCATTTCAGGATTTTATCACGACACCGCCGTCAATTATGATTTGTCTCATGCCGACAGTATGGCAACACAAGTGGTGGCAGCATTGAAGGCCCCTTTGCCAGGCAACCCTTCGCTGTCCATATTCAACGCTTTGGCTGCTGCGGCTGTCGAGATGTGGCAAGGCACGCGTCTGCTCATTTGGCGACAATTGCTTCAGCGCCATGTGCTGCTGCACAAGGTGCCGGTGGCAGAGATGGTGACTCATTATTATAATCACTATTAACCTTTTAAGCAAATGATGCTGTGACTTAAAGTTAAGTCTCAGTAATGCAATAAATATACTAAAATATAAAGCAGTAATGGCAGGCACAGTAATGTGTCCGCCTTTTTTCGTATGTTTTTTTTTACTTCTAATGCCCCAACTTATGACACCCCACAAAATCATTGTGCTTTATGGTCGTGGCAATCTTGGCAAAACGCGCACCTTGCGTATGGTCATTGACATACTTAACGGCGAGCCCATATCATACACCACCAGCGACACGCAGGCCATCTGCCATTACAACGACCTCACCATAGCCGTTGCCACCAAAGGTGACAATGCTGCCGAGTTGCGCGCCAACGTATCATACTTCAAGTCCCACCCATGTGACATTGCCATCACCGCTGCCCGCTCACGTGGCGGCACGCACGACGTGATAAAGTCATACGCCCAGGAAACTGGTGCCGAGGTGGTGTGGATATACAAGCGCGTCGAGGCTGGCGATGAGAATGCGGTGAACTTGAAGTGGGCCGAGAGGGTGGTGGAGGAGGTAAAAAATGTCAGTAAGTTTGTACCAGTTGATGAAAATAGATAACTAAAAAAGTTAAGATTATGGTTAATATTCAGGTAGGAAATTATGAGGTTTTAGAATCTGGTTGTGTTACGAGTGTTAGTGAACAAGATGTTTTGTTCTCTTTGTCTTCTACTATGAACGTACGGTTGCGTTTCTTAGCTAAAGAAGGAATGAAGCAATCTGTTGATGCAAGAATAGAGCAATCAACGGAATTATTGATAGAACTGACGAACTTCAATAATCCGTTGGGCACAGAATTAGTAGAACCTTTAGAAATTGGAACCTATAAAGGAAGAAAACTCTTGCTTCATATTAGAGTTATAGGGATGTCAGACAGTAAAAATAGAGTTGTTTTTTATACGTGGTTTTTAGCAGGAAATATAAATAATGGAAGATAAACTTGAACTTAAAGATCCGAACAGCTGTGAAACTGAGCTAAGTCCTAAATTACCTTCACTTACATCAAAAGAGTTGCTTGACACTCAAATAAAATCTCAACAATTACAAAATGAAGAAAAAGTTAGACAAAGAGGTTTATTGGGAAAATTATGGGGAGCCAGTAGACATTCTTCAAATAATATTGCAGGTATGCTCATATTATTATTGTTGGGTTTAGGTTTTTTGTATTCGGTGGGTATGTATATAAGAAATGCTGACGACTCCCATCAGCATATGTTAGATTTTTGGGATGTAATAACTCCACTTATTACTATGTCTTTAGGCTATATATTTGGTCATAAGGTGTAGTTCTGTTGTATAGTAGTACTTTTGTGTAAGTCTGCCATGTCGTGCTGTACAGGTTTTGTCTCGTACACTTTTGTCAACGGGGTTTGATGTAAAATGTAGTAATTTCTCTAAAACTCATATCTTTGCATTGAACAAAAAATCAAAAAATTGCACAGCACCGAAGATTTAGAATGCTTTATCTTTCCCAAAAATATTTGAGAATTGTAGGGAATAATTTTCACTTTATCCTCTTTTAACTGACTATAATAGCCCGCATAGTTAAATTATAATTAATTTTTTAACAAGGTTAATAAAGTTGGGCACTGAAAAGTGCCTGCTCTTTGGGGCATGCCCTAATTTGACTGTTAACCCTCTACAGGTTATAGAACTTTTATTGAAAAATGCATAATAAACAGAATTTGTTTTTCCCTTCACTAATTCTTATAGTACAGAATGTGTCAATCTTCTTCTTTGACATATTCCATGCTATTATGTCCATTCAGCTTGTCTGTTTGGTGTTATATGGCATATATATGCCTTTTTGCTTCGACAAAGTAAATATCAATCGAAAAATTGTATACTGGACTGCTTATGTTGGCATGGTGGCATTCAACTATTTGATTGGAGGAGACGCGAACTTTATCCTAAGCTTTATTGTTTGCAATTTGTCAATGCTGCTTATGTTACGTATTCATAATTTAGCGAAAGTCGAATATTCAATAATAAAATTATGCACGTTTGTACATTTGTGTGCAAGCCTCGCCGTATACTTTTTGCCACAAGGCATAATTGACTCCACATTCTTGCCATTGTTAGGTGACAATTTTGCATCAAATTATTCTTGGCGAGTCGTTAAAAGCAATAATCCAGGTCTAACCACACAACCTGGTGTTAATGCTTTCTATCTTGCGTTGTTCGTCTTTGTGTGCGTTACAGAAATTTTTGAAGGTGGAAAGAAGAAACTGCTATATATTGCCTTACTCTTCGTTTCAATGCTAATGATACTGACTACAGCCAAACGTTCAGCATTAACACTTGCCGTTATTGTTCCAATTCTATTTTATACAAAATTTCTCAAGGGGCGTACAATACAAACCATGAAGAATTTATCAACAACTAAAATTGCATGCGGATTCGTTTTAATTGCCTTATGTTTCATATACTACGTGTCAATCCACCCCGAATTTCTAATGAATTTAATGGAAAAAGAAGAAACATTGAGCAGTTCAAAAGATATTTCAAATGGACGATATGATCTTTGGGACATAGCTTATCAGGGGTTCTTATCTTCACCATTATACGGCATAGGACTCAAACAGATATATAATCAGACGGGATATGACGTCCATAATACATATATCCAAATTTTAGCAGAAACAGGAATTATGGGCTTCTCCGCGTTCCTGTTTTCTCTTGCGTGCGTCTTCAAGCAAAGTGTCTACAATGTCAAGAAATACATAAGGGTCTGCACGGATAGCAAAGATATAAAAGCCATTTCACTTGGTTTCATGATATTTTTGTTCCTGATAATTTATGGTTTTGTTGGAAACACGTTCATTGACTACCTCCCACTTATGCTTTTCAGCATGTCTGTATTTATGATAAACCTAAAAAGGTACTGATTATGAAAGTTTCTGTTCTTATTCCTGCATACAATGCAGAGAAATACATCTGTCGATGTTTAGACTCTCTTCTGATGCAAACATTCAAAGACTTTGAATTGCTAATAGTCAACGATGGCTCAACCGACCACACACAAACACTTCTTGAAAATTATGCCAACAGATTTCATGATTACCATATATTTAGCATTGCTAATGGAGGATCAGCCAACGCACGAAATATGCTATTGAATGAGGCGCAGGGAGAATACGTGTGTTTTATTGATGCTGATGACTATGTACATCCTAAATATTTAGAAGAACTCGTGGGCGAAGCCGACAGGGAGGCTGCCGACATTGTACAATGCCAATTCAACATCGTACATGACCAAGAAAGCTTTTTTACAAACGAGACTCGCGGTAAAAAACAAACGTTTGATAAAATCGAATTCTATGAATATTTCTGTTCAAAAAAAGGATATTTGAAAGTTGTCGTTTTATGGAACAAAATTTTCAGACGGAAATTGTTTGACGGCATTACATTCCCGCTTAAAAAAGCTATTGATGACGAATATGTCATTTGCCAAGTAATATACAATGCAAAGAAAATTATCGAGATTGACTCCGTATTGTACTATTATTTCATGTCACCAAACAGTCAGATGCGATCAAAACCATCATTAAATAGTATAAATAGGTTGGAAGTCATTGAAGAACAAATGCATTTCTTTGTTTCAATAGGTTACGAACATTTGCGCAATATGCTGCTATACCGTTATTATAGCTCTGTTGTATCTTTATGTACCTTCGTCAAACACAATTATCCTGATGAAATACAAATCATATCTGATTTGGAGCACAAAAAAAAGAGTTGGCCACACGCGCTGCTTGTAAAAGAAATTCCATTACAAGACAAACTGCTACTTATAGCACGTACTGTATTCCCGTCCTTATTTCATCGCATTCATCAAAAATTCGAAAAGGTTAAATGAGAACAGCTATTATCACATTTCAAGACGCTCAAAATTATGGTGCAGTCCTACAAGCTTATGCTTTGAAAACAGCAGTGTCTGCATATTCAGATACGACTGTTCTAAACTATTTCAATCCATACTTTCATAGAAACATGGCTGGGCATGGAATAAAGTGTGTGATAAAAACTTTACTAAAATATCGCTCTAACAAAATCAAAACTTCAAAATTCAATACTTTTCAACAACAGTATCTGACTGGCGAACAAGAGCAATTGCTTAGGGAATTCCTTATGCATACGGACTTAAAGTTTGATTATTACATTACTGGTAGTGACCAAGTGTGGAATCTTGATTGTTCCGGAAAAGACACAACATACTTCCTTGATTTTGTAAAGTCTGGAAAGAAATGCTCCTATGCAGCAAGTCTTGGCAATTATGAAGCGACAAACAAGAAAGTCTTTCAAAAATACTTGGAAGATTTTTATGCCATCAGCGTGCGAGAAGATAGTGGACGCGAAAGATTGCAAAGTGCTATCGACAAAAAAATATCTATTACTCTTGACCCCACACTGTTGCTTGACAAAGAAGAATGGGGCAAAAGGTTTAACCTGAAATTCGAGGAAAAATATGTACTCGTTTACGAAGTGGTGACAGGGCATAAACTGTTTGAACAGGCAAAGACATTTGCAAAATTCGTTAATCTTCCTCTCATATGCATTACCGATACAGACAAACTCCGTATAGGTGCAAAAGTGATAAAAGATGCCAGTCCTGAGGAATGGCTCAAATTGTTTGCCGGTGCAGCATATGTGTTTACCAATTCATTTCATGGAGTTGCTTTTTCATTGAACTTCAACAAGCAATTTTTCGTAGAGCTACTACCCCCACCAGCCGAGAAGAATACAAGAATTATCGAAATGCTTAACAGAGTCGGAATTACCCAACGTCTGGCTTCGGAATGTATGGTTCAGAAGCCACTGATTTATAACAATATAAATGAACGCATGAACTTGTTGAGGGTAGATTCGCATAACTATATAAAGAATTTGTTTACAATATGAAAAACAGGCTACACAAGCTATCACTATTGATCAAGGATTTTGGCATTTTATTTTGCTTGAAATATTGCTACTATAAATATACAAGGAAAACAGACTCGTACTTGAACCTTGTATACAAATATCTGGAAAAATTCTTTGCAAACGAAATAAACGACTTTAAGCAAAGAGATTTTGACAGAGAACAAATAAGTACTGAGCCTTCAAACAAAATATGGGTATGTTGGTGGCAAGGATTTGATAAAATGCCCATTTTATGCAAGATTTGCTACAGTCATTTGAAAGAAATCATACCAAGCAATTTTGAACTGGTACTAATAACAAAAGATAATTACGCACAATATGCTAACATACCAACACACATCATTGAAAAGTTAGAGGACAACGTGCTTAATGTCACCCAATTTTCAGACATTTTGCGCAATGCTCTGCTTTATCATAATGGCGGTACATGGATAGACTCCTCAATTTGGTGCAACGAACACTTTATTGATTACATAAATAACAATGCAACGTTCTGGTCTGCTAAATTAGGCCATATTGATGACCCGCACGTTACTGGGCAAAGAATTTCACAGTGTATGTGGAGCAGTTTCCTCATGCATGGCAAGAAAGGCAATCCTGTATCTGAATTCGTATACAAGTGCATGTGTAAATATTTTCAAGAGCACGAATACACGATAGATTACTTTTTGCAAAACATTTCAATTCGTTTGGCTTATCTTCATATTCCACATATACATGAAATTATCGAAAATATCCCAAATTCGAACCCACATCTATACGATTTGTACCGAGTGATGGACGATGCTTTTGAAGAAGAAACATGGCAAAAATATAATGCTGACACATCGTTTTTCAAACTTACACAAAAGAGACCTTATCCAGAAACAGCTAATGGAAAGCCCACGTTCTATTCACACCTCAAACAGTTAGCTAACATAAAATGAACGCCAAACGCAACATCACTATTGACATAATGAAGGGACTGCTCATTATCTTAATGGTTGCAGGCCATGCACAAGTGCCGATTCATAGGTTTATTTACTTATTCCATATGCCGGCATTTTTCCTTATTTCAGGTTGGTTATACAAAAGCACTGACAATGGTGACCTGTTTTTTATTAAAAGGAAATTGAAAGGCTTGTACAAACCTTATGTGAAATGGAATTTAATATGTCTAACCATACTCATTGCCTTCCCAATTCTACAACAGCATGATGTGGCTGTTCCAAATACATTAAGAGACATTGCTGCTAGCGTCATAAAGATATTCGCATTCCGCGGACGAACAATTTTGTCCGACACCTCATGGTTCGTCTATGTTCTATTTTTCGCTACAATAATATACAATTTCGTTTCAAAAAGGCTATCTGCTATTCAAGTGGGGGGGGTAATTTGCATTTCTTTTGTAGTCACATATTATGTGATACCCAACAAATTAGAAATTGATAATATCGGTTCCGCACTATTATTACTTTGGGTAGGCCATCTGCTAAGAACCTTATACAACAGCGTTGCTCAAAAATACATGAAAATATCATGGATTCTGCTTCTGACCTTAGTCTCAGCAACCATACTCATAGCCTTGCTCTTTTTTACTGATAAAGAACTACGCTTGATAGATAACGAACTGATAGCTCCATCATATTTCATAGTAGCCTCATTGGCGGGTTTTACATTTATCGGCTGCATTTCCAAGATCATTACAAAACTTAGGTTTTTGTCGCATTCATTGGCTTATGTCGGAAGACATACGCTGATTATATTGTTCACGCATATCATAGTTTTCAAGATCGTTGGTCTGCTGCAAATATACTTTTATGAGCTAAACATTTCAGAGATTTCAAACTATCCCATCTGCTACAAAGACAGTTTTTCATGGATATACTATACGATAGCCGGCATGGGGTTGCCGCTATTGTATGAATTTATACGGAATAAAGCAGCACTTTATAATGAAAGAAGAAAGCAGAGCAAAACGTGCTCTGAATAACACCATATTCGGTTTAATAAACCGCCTGATAAACATTGCCTCGCCATTTATCACACGCACATTACTGATATATGTGTTAGGAATGGAGTATGCAGGACTTAACAGCCTGTTCACATCAGTTCTGCAAATGCTAAATTTGGCAGAATTAGGCATAAGTACAGCTGTTGTGTATTGTATGTATAAGCCAATGGCTATGCACGACACCGCACTTGTATGTGCCCTGCTAAAGTTCATGAAAAAGGTGTACTATTACATAGGCACAGGTATCATGGTTGTTGGACTCTGCTTATTACCAATATTGCACTTATTCATAAAAGGTGAAACACCATCAGATGTCAACATATACATTCTCTATCTGATATTTCTATTTAATACAACCATTGGATATTTCTTTTATGCATATAAAAGCACCTTGCTGAACGCTGGACAAAAAGTTGGCGTCATTAGCAATGTCAACTCTATTGCGATAGCACTGCAAAGCATAATACAAATATTATTGCTATTGGTATACCATAATTACTATGCATTCCTCGCAATTATGCCCATATTCACACTGTTGTACAACATTTGGGTGTCAAAAGCCGTAAACAGAATATACCCAGACTATCGCCCATATGGCACATTAGATAAATGTGTAACAAAAGATATTTATCGAAGAATTAAAGGACTTTTCATCACGAAGATCTGCACCACAACCCGTACAGCACTTAATAACATATTCATCTCATCGCTGATAGGACTTACCACCGTGGCCATATACGGCAATTATTATTACATAATGGCTGCCGTCATTAGTGTGTTGGGAGTCGTGACCACTGCCATGACCGCAAGCGTAGGTAACAGCCTTGTTACCGAATCAACAAAGAAGAACTATGACGACATGCGAAAATTCAACTTCATCTTCAACTGGATTGTTGGATACTTCTCGTGTTGTCTGCTATTAATGTTCCAACCCTTTATGCGCATATGGGTAGGCAGCAACAATACATTTCCCTATAGCATTGTTATTGCACTTGTCATATACTTCTATTCACTTAACATGGGTAGCATCAGAGCTGTGTATCATGACGCAGCCGGACTATGGTGGGAGGCAAGATACAGAGCTATATTGGAAGCTGTGGCCAACCTCGTGCTTAACTATGTGCTGACACTATGGCTTGGTGTGATTGGTACAATTTTAGGCACACTCATTTCACTCGTTATCATTAATTACGGTTACGGCACTCTCATCGTTTTTCAGTATTATTTTAAGGGCATATCGCCTCGCGGTTATTTCGCTGACAACATCTTATTCCTATGTATTTCCGCAGTTTGTTGTGTCATATGTTATGCCGTAAATAGCGTGCTGCCACAAAATGGCATTATGTCTTTGCTCTGTCCTTTCGCCATTACTTCAGTTTTATTCAACGTCATATACTACCTCTTTGTGTGCAAATTAGATATTTGCCACACTTCACTTAAGTTCATCAAACAAATTGTGCTAAAAAAATAGCATAACATATTTTACCTCAACAACATACTATGAATGCTAAACAGATGCCCCTAGTCTGTATTATCATGCCTGTTTATAATGGCGAGAATACTATCCTCTATGCATTGAACTCAATTGTGCGTCAAACATATGAAAATTGGATTTGCGTAATAGTGAACGATGGTTCTACAGACAGAACAAAAGAGATACTTGATTCTATTGAAGACAAGCGGTTCAAAATTGTTCACCTTTCTCACAATTGCGGAAGAGGTGCTGCTCGTGACGAAGCCTTAAATAGGGCTGAAGGTAAATACCTTGCATACCTTGACGCTGACGATATGATGCATAAAGAAAAAATCAAGACGCAAGTAGAATTTATGGAATCACACCCCGAATTTATGCTGGTAAGCTGCGGTGGTATTACATATAACGACAGATTCGAAGCTCTCTGTGCTTTTCGTATAAAAAATTTCGAATCTGTCAAAATCATGCGATATGGTCAAGCTCTGCCTTTGCTGCCGGCAACGTCAATGACAAGGCTTGATCGCGCCAAAAAATTCAGCTACAATCATAAACTTGATGTAGGTGAAGATTACGACTATTTTGCCCGTTATTGCGAAGGATATAGATATGCCAATATAGGCAAACCTCTTTACTATTACCTAACGGGAAATGTCACAGCCAAAAAAATTCTATATTATCAAATTAGCAACTTGAAATCTATCGGTGTGCATTGGAAAATGGGACTGCGACTGAAAGCTATAACACTTTTATTAACGGGTGTCCTTAAAATTACCGCATATGCCATTCTCTTGCTTTTTTTCAAAGCTAACAAGTTGGCGGAAAAAAGGTCGGGAGGAAAGATTACAAATGAAATGGTGGAGACGTTTGAGCAAGAAACTGCAGTAATAAGACAAATTAGTAGGCTCTGAAGCAAGAAAAACCATATTGTATTTTATCGCTGAATAGTTACTAAAGGTAGTTACAGTAAGGTGCCCGCTCTTTGGAGAATGCTCTAAATTGACAGCTTATTTTTTTCAAAAAGGCTGGTCGTAAAATAAATGGAGTCAGATCCTCTCCATCTTCAAGAAATCTCCCAGATGCACATGTTTGATGCCATCGACATTGCTGCCGGAGGTCCATTCGTCGAGGCTGACCACGTATTTGGGGTAGTTGTTGGCAATAGCTAACAAGTTGCCGAACTCACGTTGACGGGTGGATTCATCAGTCAGTTGCAGGCAGGCCTGCACATAGACAACCTCGTCTTTGCGCATGGCAACGAAGTCTATCTCGCGCCCTCCGTTTTGCTGGCCTGTATATACTTGGTACTGAAGTTGGCGGAGGTGCAGGTATATGGCATTTTCAAGTAATTTGTGAATGTCCTTTTGCAAGTTGAAACCAAGGTGACAGTTGCGCAGCCCCAAGTCTTCGAAGTAAAATTTGTCGCCAATTTCGAATTTTCGCAAGCCGTTCACGTCGATGCGTTGCACTTTGTGTATGAGAAAGGCGTTTTGCAGTGCGCGCAGATAGTTTATGACAGACAAGGGCGTCATGTTTACCTTTTGTGATTTCAGATATTTGCTGATGTTGGTAGACGAGAACAGGTTGCCGACATTATCTGCTGTGTAAAGGGCCAGTTGTTCGAGAAAATCTACGTTGCGAATGCCCTCGCGTTTTACAACATCTTTCAACAGTATGGTGGAGTAAACATTGCGCAGGTATTCGAAGGCTATGTCTTCCTCTAAAACGAGGTTTGACAAATAAGGTAGTCCGCCGAAGGTAAGATATTTGCGCAGATTTGCGGTAGAGTGGTCTAGTTTGTGGAATGTCAAGAACTCAAGGTAGCTTAGGCTGAATATGTGAAATTCGATGTAGCGGCCAGAAAGGTAGGTGGCAAGTTCGCTTGACAGCATGGTGGCATTGCTTCCGGTGATGTAAATGTCGCAGGCGTCTTGCGCTTGCAGGCTGCGCAGGGTATGTTCGAAACCTGCGATGTCCTGCACTTCATCAATAAAAAGATAGTTAGGCTTTGTGTTATCGAGGTGTTGATTGATGTAATCGGTCAGCTCTGTGTTTGAACGCAGAGATGAAAATTGCTCAAACTCCTTGTTGATGTAAATGATGTTTGCCTCTGGGGTACATTCCTTTATGTGTTGTTGTAATTGCAGCAGAATGCAGCTTTTGCCAACGCGGCGTTGGCCGGTTAGCACTTTGATGATGTTTTTATTGACAAATGGCTTGATACGCTCTGTATACTGAGGACGATTGATAAGTTGTATCATGTGTGACTTTTTGCTATGATTAAAAGATATGGCAAAAATAGATATTCTTTTTGTTATAACAAAACAAAATGCCGTACGCTGCTATGTGTGTGTGGTATAACAAAAAGATATATGTGCTATTTGTTATGTAAGAGTTGCAATAAGTAGATTTATTTAGAATATGACCATATTACAAGTTATAACGTGCTCCAATCTTGGTGGAGCACAGTCGGTTGTAGCCTGTCTGTCGAATGCTTTGTGTAGAGAACACAAGGTGATAGTTGTGGCAGGTGAGGGAGATGGAAAATTGTGGAATATGCTTGACGAGAGAATAGTACGCGAACCGTGTATGTGCTTGAAGCGTGCTTTGTCTCCGTTGAATGACGTAAAGGCATGTTTCAGCTTGCGCGCCTTGTGCGGCAAATACAAGCCCGATGTGATACACTTGCATTCATCGAAGGCTGGTATGTTAGGGCGTGTGGCTTTGCCGAAAAGCAAAATTGTGTACACGGTACATGGGTTTGATTCCATACGTGTGGCTTACCGCAAATTGTTACCAATAGAGAAACTGATGCAGCGGCGTTGCCAGTACATCGTAGGGGTGAGTAAATACGACGAGAAACATTTGTATGAAGAGGGTATAACTCACCATGTCAGAATGGTGTATAATGGCATTCCGCAAAGTGACAATGGTGCGGTATGTAGTGTGGATTGGCAAAGTATTAGTGATGGTTACGAAAAGACTGTGCTTTGTATAGCCAGACTTTCCCCTCAAAAAAATGTAAGCCTATTTTTGCAGATTGCAGCATTGTTGCCGCAGTATGCGTTTGTGTGGATTGGTAATCAGCAACCCGTGACCGAGCCACATGGTAAAAATGTGTATTTCTTAGGCAATATACAAGAGGCCGGGGCTTGCTGTAAAATGGCAGATTTGTTTGTGCTGCCAAGTAACTACGAAGGGCTGCCGATGGTGCTGATTGAAGCCATGCGGGCAGGACTGCCTGTTGTGGCATCGAATGTGGGGGGTGTAAGCGAAATTGTGCGAAACGGTGAAAATGGTTTTGCGCTTGAAAACAAAGCGGAGGTTTTTGCCGACAGAATAAAATACATATTAGAGCGTGAAGATATTTATAAAGCCTTTGCCGAAAAATCTGCAAGGATTTTCAGTGCAGAACTGACAGCAGAACAAATGGTAGATGGATATAAAAAACTATACGATAGAATCATAAACAAATGAACGATTTAGGCATTGAACAAAGGCACATGCCTTTGGTGAGGCTGTTGCGTAAATCTTTTGCATTGCCAACCGAAGCCGCGTTAGCGTTTTCGCAACATGAGTGGCAAAAAGCTTTTGATGATGCGCGCAAGCAGGCTTTGGTGGGTGTGCTCTGGCCATACGTCAGCTGTTTGCAGGAAAAGGAGCGTCCGCCACGAGATGTGTTGCTGAGGTGGTATGCCATGGCAGAACAAATAAAGGTGATGAACGAACGCGTGAATGCGGCAGCAATAGATGTAGTGAAAACTTTTGCGGCTAATGGATTTCGTTCGGCTGTATTAAAAGGACAAGGACTTGCGTTACTTTACCCGCACCCTGAACTCCGCAATCCAGGTGATGTAGACTTGTGGGTGGAGGGAGAGCGCAAGCAGGTGCTTAAATATGTGCGCAATGTATGCCCTAAGGGTGAGGTGCGCTATCACCATGTGGATTATCCGCCCGTGAATGGGGTGGAGGTGGAGGTGCATTTTACACCTTCGTGGATGAACTATTGTCTGTCGAATGCCAAATTGCAGCGCTATTTCAAGCAGCAATCTGGTCTGCAGTTTGAGCATTCCAAATTATTGAGAGATGGGAGCAGTGCTACCTTGCCAGTACCAACAGAGAGTTTCAATGCGGTATATGTGTTGATACATATCTATCGTCATCTGTTGGGCGAGGGCATTGGGCTGAGGCAGGTAATGGATTATTATTACGTGGTAAAATCACTGCCGGTTGATAAGCGTGAACAAGTGGTTGCGCATCTTGAAAGTTTGAATTTGACGTCATTTGCCAAAGCCTTGATGTATGTGTTGCAACAGTTGTTTGGGCTTTCGCCAAATTATTTTATTGTGCCGCCCGACGAATATTCTGGCCGCTTTGTAATGGACGAAATATTAAGGTCGGGCAATTTTGGTAAATATGACGAAAGACTCAAGCGTAAGGCTAACGAAACGGCTTTGTATCGTTTCGTGCGGTCGTTACACCGCAATGTACGCTTTGTAAGATATTTCCCTATAGAAACATTGTGTGATCCTTTGTTCAAATTGTGGCAGTTTACATGGCAGCATTTGCATCGTTACAGAAGAAAAAACTAACCTTTTTGATAAGCGCGCTTTAGGATAAAGACCAAAAGGCGTGCTTTAATTATATCACGAAACCAATATGAAGAACAACATACACCAGCTATTTCAACAAACAATCAAAGAGCAAAATATGGAACACTTTAAGTTCATACCCGATGGTATGAATGCCTTTGAACGTAATGTGAAGCGTATAATTGACATGTTTACAGCACTTGGGTGCTTGATAGTGTTTTCGCCCCTATTTCTGTACTGCTACATAGCGGTGAGACGTGAGGATGGTGGCCCAGCCATTTACAAGCAAGAGCGCATTGGGCGCTTTGGACGGCCGTTCTACATTTACAAGTTCCGCTCCATGCGGCTTGATGCCGAAAAGATGGGGCCGCAACTGTATAATACAGGACATGACCCGAGATTGACAAAGATTGGCAAATTCCTGCGTGAACACCATCTCGACGAACTGCCGCAGTTGTGGAATGTGTTTTGTGGCGATATGGCTTTTATTGGACCACGCCCCGAAAGGCAGTTTTACATAGACAAGATAATGGAGCGCGACCCGCGTTACACTTGCTTGTATCAAATACGCCCTGGCGTGACATCGTATGCCACACTCTATAATGGCTACACCGACACGGTGGACAAGATGGTTGCCCGATTGCGCTACGACCTTATTTATCTTGAACACCGCTCGTGGTGGCTCGATGCCAAAATATTGTGGCTCACGTTTTACCGCATTGTGTCGGGTACAAAGTTTTAAGAACGTAATAGTGAATAATATGAACTATAAGGAACAAGACAGAGAACGGATAATCAACTATATCAAACAGCATGGCGGCCGTTGTGCTGTGGCTGACATCATGCAGCATAGCGGAGCCGAGAAACTGCGTGTGCACACCATACTGTTTGAGGAGTGTATGGCGGGACGCATGGAGGCTGTTGAAGAAGGCCCCTTTGGTAGTCCAAGGGTGGTGATGCTTGTTGAGGCGTAGGCCCGCTATTCGTTCGGTTTCAATGAGCTGCAATATTATATGGGTGATTCTAAAAATTCTGTTTTCAGAGTTCTGCAATACTGAAATGTGATTAGCACTTTCAATAGCGCACAAATCCCTATTCCAGAATTATTAGAACCACCCATATTTCCTTTTCCAAAATCAGGAATACGCATGAGTAGTATGCGACTTTACGATTACCAGCTTGACATGAAGCAACGAATTGATGCGGCCTTTGAGTCGCATCAATCTGTTATGGTACAAATGCCAACAGGCACGGGTAAAACCTGCTTGTTGGCTTTTTGCGTTTGTGACTGGTTGAGGCTGCATGGTGGTTGCGTGTGGATAGTCACGCATCGTCGCGAATTGGTGGCCCAGGTGCGGCATACCTTGCAGCAGGTGCTGCCCGAGGTGTTTGGCGCGGAGGGTGGTGGTGCTGCTGGGGCGGACCATGATGCCAGAATAAAGGTGTATTCCATTCAGTGGCTGTGCCGCCATTACGGAGAGATGAGCGAACAACCGGGTTTGATGGTGATAGACGAGGCGCACCATGCGCTGGCTGCTACGTATGCCGAGGTGATGAACGCTTGCCATGGGGCTAAAAAGCTGGGACTGACCGCCACCCCGTGCCGGCTCAACTGTCGTGGGTTTGGACAATTGTTTGAGGTGTTGCTGCAATCGTGGTCGTATAATAAGTTTATAGCTAATGGGCGTTTGTCGCTATACGACTACATGTCGGTAAGGCCCGACAGCGAGGAGCAAAAGGTGGTGTGCGGATTGAAAAAACGTGCCGCAGACGGCGATTTCTCGTTGAGGGAAATGCGCGAAAAACTTGATGTGCGTCCCAGTATAGAGCGGCTTTGCCATACTGTGCAGCAGTATGCGCATGGCAAGAAGGGCATTGTTTATGCCATAGACATAGATCATGCCACTCATGTGGCCGATTACTATTGTGCTCATGGCATAAAAGCTCTGGCCATCAGTGCCCGAACACCTGCTGATGAGCGCAACCGGGCGGTTGAACGCTTTAAGCAGGGAGAAATAGATGTGCTTGTGAATGTTGACTTGTTTGGCGAGGGATTTGACTGCCCAGATGTGGAGTTCATACAGTTGGCGCGCCCAACACTTTCGTTGGCAAAGTATTTGCAACAGGTGGGGCGCGGCATGCGTGTGTATGAGGGCAAAAAGTATTGTTTGATATTGGATAATGTGGGGCTTTACCGCTTGTTTGGTCTTCCTTCGGACGATCGTGACTGGCAGGCCATGTTCGATGGGCGTGTGGCGGGAAAGGCAGATGTAAGGCAAGCAAGGAGCGTACTCGACATGGGGATTTTGACCAGTCGGTCTAAAACGGCAGACGTTATGTCTACAGATGCGAAACGAACTGAAATGGTTGTGGTGATGACACACGACGGACACCGCTACGACTTGAGTTTGAACTATGGTTACAAACTGGTGCGTGGTATGGACGGTAGGCAGGGCATAGTTGATGCGCAAGGCAATGAAGTGTTGCCGTGCACGTATAGCAAAATAGAGTTGACCGCACATGGCCTAGCCCGTTTGCATAGCCGGCGCAATTCAGACCGGGAACGTCCTTGGATTGACTTAAAAAATGGTGTGCGTTTTGTGCGGCAGCCCAAGGTTGTGCGATGTGAATGGCTCGAATTTGCTACGGCTGATGGTGTGCGACTCTACCCCAGAGTGCAGACACGATGGCTGACAGAAACCGACTTTGTTACACATGATGCGTTGCAGCGTGGCGTGGAGGACGGGTTGCGCTTCCGTCAATATTATATTTCGCCTTCGGCTGTGCCACAGCTCTACCGTTTGGTTGACAGAATGGACGGTTATGCCCTGTTTGAAGCACACGATGGACGTTATTATTACAAAAAGGATTATAGCACGAATTTGATGCCAATGGAGTGGTCCGAATGGAACATAGAGAAGGACCAGTGGACAAGGCGCAAAGAGAGCTTTGAACAAAAAGCAAGGCATTTTAGAGAAACGTGTATGTTTGCCTACCCCGTAATGGCTGATGTGAGTGCTGGCTATAGATTGGCAGACTATCGTGAACCAATGGACGTGCGCATAGTGCGTAATGGTGCAACGGGTTACAACACATTGGTGCGTGATGAAAGAACCGGCCGGTGGCGGCCGGCTGGCTCGTACACGGCGGTGGGGCAGCAGGCTTATGGCGTACGTGTGGTGAAAAATTGGGAGGGCAAGTATTTGCTGCGAACACAATACTTTGAGAGGTTTGACGCACACGTTGATCCTAAGTTTGACTATGCCGAATTGCTTGATGATGCCTATTTGCATGTGAAAGAGCACGGCACAGAATACTATGTCGACCTTGAAAGCCGGATATGTTTTGACACAAAGCCTGAACTGGTAGAAATAGGGTGCGTGAAATTTCAGCGAGCGGGTGACTTGTATTTGCCATTTGACTATCGCTTGCCTGGCATCACTCCATACAGGCGTGGAGAGATAGTGGGTGGCAATGGCATTTGTTTTGTAGGCAAGCATCTGGTGGTGCTTGAGGGACATACTGAGGCTTATGAAGTCAAACATTGTTATGCCGACGGCAAGCGGTTTGTGGTGAGCCGTGTGGGGCACAGCGATACGCTTGATTTGTACTACGACGGCAAGGGTGAACCAGAATTGTTGAATCGTGTAGATGCAGGTAAGGTGCTTCACCAATGAATGAACTTGAAACATTCGTCTGCACTGCATTGAGTATCAGCGCTTTAGGCGGTGTAGACAAACTATGTGTCTGCCTGCACTAAATCAGCACAGAGCCTGTACGCAAAAGTAGGTGGTTGCACATGTTGTGCGCATCGGTTTGTAGTGTAACGGCGTAGCGTTGAACGCGAAACGGGGAGTAGAAATCTATCAGATGGATAGATCTTTCTACTCCCCGTTTCGCGTTTTTTTATTTACTGATTGCAAGAGAATGCTGTCAGCTCTTGGCAAAAAAGAAAATGGTGGTGTATGCTGCCAGTGTGTGCACAGTAGTTGTTATGCCAAATTGCCGCGTTTTTCCATTTGCGCTTCGGCATATTCTTTGGTCACTTCAAAACTCTTCTTGTCGGTAGATGGCACTTCGAACATGGCGTCCATCATGATGGTCTCGACAATAGAGCGCAGACCGCGGGCACCGAGTTTGAATTCGACAGCTTTGTCAACAATGTAGTCAAGCGTGTCTTGTGTGAAGGTGAGTTTGACACCGTCCATTTCGAACAGCTTGATGTATTGTTTAACGATTGAGTTTTTAGGTTCAACCAGGATGCGGGCGAGTGCCTCGCGGTCGAGCGGGTTGAGGTAGGTGAGAACCGGCAGACGTCCGATAATTTCGGGAATTAAGCCAAATGATTTGAGATCCTGCGGCTCGATGTACTTCATCAGGTTTTTGGGATCAATCTTTTTGGCATTCTGCACAGAGTTGTATCCTACGGTGTGGGCATTGAGACGCTGCGCAATGCGCTTTTCGATGCCGTCAAATGCGCCTCCGCAAATAAACAGAATGTTGCGGGTGTCGACGTGGATATAGTCCTGGTCGGGGTGCTTTCGGCCTCCCTTTGGCGGCACGTTGACCATTGTGCCCTCGAGCAGTTTGAGCAGGCTTTGCTGCACACCCTCGCCGCTTACATCGCGTGTGATTGATGGGTTGTCGGCTTTGCGGGCAATCTTGTCTATCTCGTCGATAAACACAATGCCGCGTTCGGCCTTGGCCACATCGTAATCGGCCACTTGCAACAAACGCGAAAGAATGCTTTCAACGTCCTCGCCTACATAGCCGGCCTCGGTAAATACAGTGGCGTCGACAATGGTGAATGGCACATCGAGCAGGCGGGCTATGGTGCGGGCAAGCAATGTTTTGCCCGTGCCGGTTGAGCCAACCATGATGATGTTAGATTTTTCAATTTCGACATCATCGTCCTTTTTGCCGTCTGTGGTTTGGGCCAGGCGCTTGTAGTGGTTGTAAACGGCCACGCTCATAAAGCGTTTCGCGTCGTCTTGCCCTATGATGTATTGGTCGAGGTATGCCTTGATGTCCTTTGGCTTTGGCACTTCATTGAGGTCAATGTCCTTCAGGGTGGTTTTGGCGTTTTTGCCGTTTTGTGTGGCACCAGGCATATATTCCTCAAGCATGTGGAAGGCACTTTGCACGCAGTCTGAGCAGATGTAGCCATCGGCGCCGTTGAGCATCATGGGCACTTCGCTCTCAGAGCGGCCGCAGAATGAGCATTTGTGCTCTTTTTTGTTAGCCATATTTAGTGTATGTGTGCTTTAAGCTTTCTTGGGTTCGAATATTTTGTCAATCATGCCGTACTCTTTGGCTTCCTGTGCTGTCATCCAATAGTCGCGGTCGGAGTCGGCCCACACTTTGTCGAAGTCGGTGTGTGAGTGGTCGGCGATGATGGTGTAAAGCTCTTTCTTGAGTTTTTGAATTTCGCGTGCGGTGATTTCGATGTCTGAAGCCTGACCCTGTGCGCCACCCATTGGCTGGTGAATCATGACGCGGCTATGGGGTAGGGCAGAGCGCTTGCCTTCCTGGCCTGCTACGAGCAACACTGCTGCCATTGAGGCTGCCATGCCAGTGCAGATGGTGCACACGTCGCTTTGAATGAATTGCATGGTGTCGTAGATGCCCAGGCCTGCATAAACTGAGCCGCCGGGAGAGTTGACATAAATGGAGATGTCCTTGCCGGGGTCGGTAGAGTCGAGGTAGAGCAGCTGTGCTTGCAGTGTGTTGGCGGTGTAATCGTCAATTTGTGTGCCAAGGAAGATGATGCGATCCATCATCAGACGTGAAAATACGTCCATTTGGGTGACGTTGAGCTGGCGCTCCTCAAGAATGTAGGGGTTGAGGTATTGGTTCTGGCTCTTTATCACATCGTCGAGCACCATTGAGTTGATGCCAGCATTGGCGGTGGCAAATTTTTTGAAATCGTTGATGTTCATGGCGTTACTTGTTATGGCAAATGTGCAAATATGCTCATGCTTTGATGGGACAGCGTTTGTAGCAAAGCTCTCTCATTTGCGCATTCGTATATTTGCACATTTGAAATGTAGTTTAATAAGTGTCGGGGGAGGGGGTGAAGCTCTTTATGGCGAATAGCGCGCAGCCTCGATAGCCCTGTGTGCCCCGGTGCTTAGTTTGTAAGAACTATATTAGGCTTGTGCCTCTTCAGCCTTGTTGTTTTCTTCAAACATCTTGGCAAAGTCCTCAGACGAGATGTTCTTGTGGTTGAGTGTAACAACCTCCTTGAGGGCAGCAGCAAGTTTCTGATCAACGCAGCGGTCAACCAACTGGTTAACCTGTTCCTGGTGCTTCAGCATTTCCTGAGCGTAGTTTTCGAGGTATTCGTCAGGAATGTTGTTCATGCCATACTGGGCAAACTGGAAGCGTGCGGCCTGAACTGCAGCAGCCTTTATGTCCTTGTCGTTAACCTTGATCTTGTTGGCCTTGACAAGCTGCTCTTTGATAAGGTGCCACTTGAGTTCGACGATGCTCTTGGCATAGTTGTCCTCAACAAACTTTTCGTCCTTGTCCTTGTTGTTGGCCTTCATGATTTTCTTGAGCAATTCGTCGGGGAATTCCAATTCGCCAACCTTCTGCTCCATGTAGGCGCGTACGTCGAGCATGAACTTGTAGTCGCTGTCGTTAACCTGGAGGTCGTGAATGCTCTCCTTGATTTTGTTACGTGCGTCGTCCTCGCTCTTAACTTCGTCCTTGCCAAAAACTTTGTCGAAGAATTCCTGATCGAGTGTGGCGGGTACGAAACGGCTGATTTCGTTAACCTGGAAACTGAAGTTGCCAGCGTGGTTGGCCACGTCTTCACGTTCTATCTTGAACAATGACATCAACTCAGCCTCGTTAGCCTCGTAGGCAGTAGTGGGGTTGAAGGTGATTACATCGTTCTTCTTGGCACCATCGAAGATTTTCTTCTGGTCGTCGTTCTTGAAATATTCGGGCATCAAAGAGGCTGTTTCGATAACCAAACCACCTTCTTTAGGCTGGCCGTTCTCATCGAGTTCGGCCAAAGTGCCGCGCATAATGTCTTTGGGCTCGTAAGAGTCTACATCTTCGGGGTGGCCAGCCTGCTGCTGGAGTGCACCGAGTTGCTTGCTGATGATGTCGTCGCTAACTTCGATGTCGTAGTAGTCGATGTTGTCTTCGTTGTTAAGCTCGGCCTTGAACTTGGGCGCGATGGCGATGTCGAAGATGAAAGTGAAGTCGTCCTGCTTCTCGATGTCCTGCGGTGTTTGCTTTTCGCTGCCGAGGGGTTCGCCAAGCATGTCAATCTTCTTGCTCTTGATATAGTCGAAAAGGCTGTCCTGCAGAAGTTTGTTTACTTCGTCAGCCTTAACTTGGGTACCGTACATTTTCTTAACAAGACTTGCGGGAACGTGACCGGGACGGAAGCCGGGCATTTGTACCTTTTTGCCTAATTCCTTGAGAGACTTGTTAACGTTGGCTTCGTAGTCAGCCTTGGCCATGTTGATGGTGATTTCGCCACTAACTTTGCCAATCTTTTGAAATTGAATATCCATTTTACTGTTTTCTGTTTGTATTTCAGTGTCATTACGCCTATTTATATAAGGACCCCTCTGTTGCGTGTTGCTCCAAATGGCCTTATGGCATAAGCGGTGGCAAAATTAGCATTTTTCTTTGATAATGGGCGTAAAAGCGGCAATCTTTTTTCTGTTAGGAGGGTGTAATGTGCTGTGAGTATATAGTTTTTTCGTGTAAAAGGGATAGTGCTACTGAATTTTTTGTACTTTTGCACACAAATAGTTATTTTGCTACAAAAACAAAAAGAATATAGCAATGTCAATGCAACATTCAAAAGAACTCATGAATCTTGCCGCCGATAATATACGTATATTGGCTGCAAGTATGGTAGAACGTGCAAAGTCGGGCCACCCGGGCGGTGCCATGGGCGGTGCAGATTTTATAAACGTGCTCTATTCCGAATTTCTTAACTTCGACCCCGAAGATGCCAAGTGGCGTTGCCGCGACCGTTTCTTCCTTGATCCTGGTCACATGTCGCCGATGCTATATTCACAGTTGGCATTGATTGGCAACTATACAATAGATGAGCTGAAGCAATTCCGCCAATGGGGCTCGGTTACTCCCGGACACCCGGAGGTGTGCCAAGAGCGTGGTATTGAAAACACAAGCGGTCCGTTGGGACAGGGTCATACCTTTGCCGTAGGTGCTGCTATTGCTGCCAAGGCGCTGTATGCACGTACCGGAAATCCTGGCTTTGACAAGGAAAAGATTTATGCCTATATATCAGATGGCGGTGTGCAAGAGGAAATATCGCAGGGCGCAGGACGTCTTGCTGGTCACCTCGGTTTGAACAACCTTATCATGTTCTTTGATGCCAATGAAATCCAGTTGTCAACCGAGACTTCTGCTGTGATTTCAGAGGATACAGGCATGAAGTATCGCGCTTGGAATTGGAATGTGCTGGAAATTGACGGCAATGATGCAGATCAAATCCGCGAGGCTCTGAAGGCTGCTAATGAAGAAGCTGCACGTCCTACTTTGATTATCGGTCATTGTGTGATGGGCAAGGGCTGCCGCAAGGCTGATGGCACTTCGTACGAACATAACTGCAAGACACATGGTGCCCCGCTTGGCGATGGTGCGTATGTGAACACTATTAAGAATTTGGGTGGTGACCCTGAAAATCCCTTCGTTATTCGCGATGAGGTAAAACAGATGTACGAAGAGCGCAAGGCCGAACTTCGTAAGATTGTAGCTGCCCGCCGTGCTGAAGAGAATGAGTGGGAGAAGAATAATGCTGAAAAGGCATCGCAACTCAACGACTGGATGGCTCGCAAGCTGCCCAATATACCTTGGGAAACTGTGGAACAAAAGCCTAATTCGCCCACACGTAATGGTTCTTCAGCTTGTTTGAGCTTGCTTTCAGAGTATGTGCCCAACATGATTGTATCGTCTGCAGACCTTTGTAACTCGGATAAGACGGACGGCTTCTTGAAGCATACAACAGAAATCACCCGTACCAACTTTGCTGGTGGTTTCTTGCAAGCTGGTGTGTCGGAACTGACAATGGCTTGTGTTTGCATAGGTATGATGCTGCATGGTGGTATCATAACTGCCATGGGTACATTCTTCGTGTTCTCAGACTACATGAAGCCCGCCATACGTATGGCTGCGCTGATGGAAGTGCCTGTTAAGTTTGTTTGGACACATGATGCTTTCCGTGTAGGTGAAGATGGCCCAACTCACGAGCCTGTGGAGCAGGAGGCTCAAATTCGCTTGATGGAGAAGTTGAAAAATCACAGCGGACGCGACAGTGTACGTGTACTCCGCCCCTGTGACGTGCATGCTGTAACAGAGTGTTGGCGCATGGCCATGGAAAACATGGATACACCGACTGCCATGATTTTCAGCCGTCAGAATGTGAACGACTTGCCTGCTGGCACTGATTATCACGAGGGTATATTACATGGCGCTTATGCCGTAGTGAAGGAAGCAAATCCCGATGTAATACTCGTGGCATCAGGTTCGGAAGTGGCTACTTTGGTTGATACTGCAGCTCTGCTTAAGGCTGATGGTGTTCGTGCCCGTGTAGTTAGTTGTCCGAGCGAAGGCTTGTTCCGTCGTCAGAGCAAGGAATATCAAGAGGCTCTGTTGCCAACGGGTGGCAAGATCTTTGCCCTCACGGCAGGTTTGCCTGTGACCTTTGAAGGCATAGCAGGCTCAAATGGTAAGGTATATGGCTTGGAAAGTTTCGGTTTCAGCGCTCCTTACAAGGTGCTTGACGAGAAACTCGGATTTACGCCTCAGAATATCCATAAGGAAGTACTGGCGTACTTGAACAAGTAAAATCAAATAAGAAAATGGTAGGACTTGCAAGTGATCATGCTGGTTTTGAACTGAAACAGTATGTAAAGGAGTACCTTGAAGCCAAGGGAATTGAATATAAAGATTATGGTACGTATTCGACAGACAGTTGCGACTATCCTGATTTTGCACATGCGCTGGCCCGTGGCATAGAGCAGTGTGAGGTGGATAAGGGTATTGCAATTTGTGGCAGTGGCGAAGGTATCTCGATGACTCTGAACAAACACCAACGTATTAGAGCTGCATTGGTGTGGATTCCGGAAATAGCTCACATGACGCGTTTGCACAATGATGCAAATGTGTTGGTTATGCCCGGACGCTATATTGATACGAAGGTGGCACACGACATAATGGACGAATTCTTCAATACAGAGTTTGAAGGTGGACGCCATGTGCGCAGAATAGAGAAAATTCCGGTGTAGTTAGTTGAAAAATCAAAGTGAATGCGTTCTAAATCAGCAAGATTTCGTATCTTTGCAGTCGCTTTGACAAAAATAATATTAAACTAAATACATTAAACTGGAATGACTAAATCAGAAATCATCAAGGCTATAGCAAGCAAGAAGGGTTTCGACCGCGACACTGTGTCGAAGGTGTTGGAGGCTTTCACAGGCGAAATAAAGACAGCGTTGCTCGATGGTAAGAGCGTAAGTATGCGTGGCTTTGGCACATTCTATTTGAAGCACCGTGCTGAAAAGACTGCCCGTAACATGCAAAACAATACCACTATCATCATACCAGAGCACGATATTGCTGCATTTAAGCCTGCTAAGGAGTTTGCCGTGTCGGTGAAAGATAAAAGTCAGAAAGCTTAAAATATAACTAACATAATTAACCATAAAACGTAATAGGTATGCCTAACGGAAAAAAGAAGAAAAGACACAAGATGTCTACTCACAAACGTAAAAAAAGACTGCGCAAGAATCGTCATAAGAGCAAGTAAAGGCTCGACGGCTCTCAGCAAGAGTCTCTTTTAACCCACCAACGAGTAAACGAGCTAAAGTTATGGCCCCGAAAGGAGCATGATTACTCGTTTGCTCGTTCTTTTTTACTTAAATGAAGGTAGCTGGTGCACAGTTAATATTTGATGTGTGGGCAGACTACTTTCGAAAGAATTATATTTATATTCATGACAAGCGAAGTTATTGTAGATGTTACGAAAAAGGATATTTCCATCGCGTTGCTCGAGGATAAAAGACTCGTTGAGTACCAGCGCGAGGGACGTTCTGAGCATTTTTCGGTAGGAAACATCTATTTGGCAAAGGTGCGCAAGCTCATGCCTGGACTGAATGCTTGCTTCGTGAATGTTGGTTTTGAGCGTGATGCCTTTCTGCATTATTTGGACTTGGGCACACGCTATCATGCTCAAGAGAAATATCTGCAGTTAATTGCAGATGGGCGACGCAATGTGACACTCGACAAGGTGGGCAAACAGCCTGACCTGGACAAGGACGGCAGTATACAAAACACGCTGAAAGTTGGACAGGAAATATTGGTGCAGATAGTAAAAGAACCTATCAATACCAAAGGTCCACGATTGACTTCGGAACTTTCATTTGCAGGCCGTTTCCTTGTATTGATTCCATTTAGCGAAAAGATATCGGTATCGTCGAAAATCAAGTCGGGAGCTGAACGCACGCGATTGAAACAGCTCATTCAAAGCATTAAACCTAAGGGCTTTGGCGTGATTATACGTACGGTGGCTGAGAACATGCGTGTGGCGGAACTCGACAACGAAATGCGAATTTTGCTCAAGCGTTGGGAAAACACCATAGCAAAGGTGAAGCAAACTCGCCGCGAGGCATTGACTTTGCCACAGTTGGCCTATGAGGAGACAAGTCGCACTGTTGCTTTGCTGCGTGACTTGTTTAATCCTTCGTATGAGAACATTTATGTCAACGATCAGACAGTGTTCAACGAGGTGCGCAACTATGTGAGCTTGATTGCTCCTGAGTGTAAGGATATTGTGAAATTGTATAAGGGGGTTGTGCCCATATTCGACAATTTCTCGGTAACAAAACAGATTAAAACTTCGCTCGGTCGCACCGTAACATACAAGCATGGCGCCTACTTGATAATAGAGCAGACTGAGGCTTTGCATGTTGTTGACGTGAATAGTGGTAATCGATCAAAAAGCTCGGAAGGACAGGAGGTTAATGCGCTTGATGTAAACCTTGGTGCCGCAGATGAATTAGCACGCCAATTGCGCTTGCGCGATATGGGTGGTATCATTGTGGTCGACTTTATTGACATGAACTTGCCCGAAAATCGCCAAAAACTTTACGAGCGCATGGTTGAAAACATGCGTAAGGATCGTGCTAAGCATAGCATTTTGCCGCTCTCGAAGTTTGGATTGATGCAGATTACGCGTCAGCGTGTGCGTCCGGTAATGGATGTCAACGTGGAGGAAACTTGTCCTACTTGTGGTGGCACAGGAAAAATTAAGCCCAGCATATTGTTTACTGATTCTCTTGAAACTAAGATTGACACTTTGGTAAACAAACTTGGTATCAAGCGTTTCCGCCTTTATGTGCACCCGTTTGTAGCTGCATATATAAATCAGGGATTTTTCTCAATCAAAAGACGCTGGCAAATGAAGTATGGTATGGGCGTAAGGGTTTATCCCAACCAAAAATTAGCTTATTTGCAATATGCCTTTTATAACACGAACGGCGAGGAAATACTGATGAACCAACATAATGACATGAAGTAAGAACAGTATTAAAACAAAACAAAAGTGATGCCCCAGAAAACTATTATGAGTTTTTTGGGGCGTTATTTGTTGTGTGGTGCTTAGAAATGCCGATATTTGCAAATGTGTGCAGGGTACTCTGCATTCGTTATTATCATTAAAACAAAATATGGATAACATGCAACCAACACAAAATTATCGGGCTTGTGCAAACAGGTATGATGCGGCAGACATCTTGTACAGGCGATGTGGAAAGAGTGGTGTACTCTTGCCAAAGGTAAGTTTGGGCTTCTGGCATAATTTGGGGGGCGAGGATTCGTATGCTCGTTGCCGTGAAATAGCGCATTATGCTTTTGACCATGGTATTACGCACTTTGACTTGGCAAACAATTATGGCCCACCTCCAGGCAGTGCAGAAGAGACTTTGGGACGCCTTCTGCGTGACGATTTTGCTCCTTATCGTGACGAATTGTTTATTGCAACTAAGGCCGGATATGACATGTGGCCTGGACCATACGGAAATTGGGGGTCGCGCAAATATTTGATGTCAAGTCTTGACCAAAGTTTGAAGCGTATGGGCATTGAATATGTAGACTTGTTCTATAGCCATCGTTATGATCCAAACACACCTTTGGAGGAGACATTGCAAACTATGGTCGATATGGTTAAGCAAGGTAAGGCTTTGTATCTTGGCATAAGTCGTTGGCCGTTGGAGGCTCTGAAGTTCGCTTACCAATATTTGAAGGAACGTGATTGCCCGCTCTTGATTTATCAAGGACGCTTAAACTTGATAGATCGTGCACCGCAGGATCAAGGAATATTGGATTACTGCGCAGAACAGGGCATTGGCTTTATTTCGTTTTCGCCTTTGGCACAGGGGCTGCTAACAGACCGTTATATCAATGGCATTCCTGCTGATAGCAGAATGGCTAAGGAGCATTTTTTGAAACATTCGGCTCTTACACCAGAATTGTTGGACAGATTAAAGGCATGGAATATGGAAGCGGCTGCCCAGGGGAAGACCTTGGCAGAAGAAGCACTTGCATGGATATTGCGCCAAAAGGGTGTAACAAGTGTGCTCGTTGGTGCAAGTTCGGCAGCACAACTTGAGAAGAATATGCAGTGCGTGTATGATTGTTGATAACACGCGACTCTTTTTTATAGGTTAAGCAAAAAGCCCCAATGGCAAATTGAGAAATCTGTCATTGGGGCTTAAGTAGGTGCTTTAGTGGCTCACCCGACAAAGTCCGTGGCAGGGTCTAACCAAAACACCAACGATATTTAAGCGGATTGTCGTTTAAGTTTACAAACTTTACCACATGGAACTTAAAACAGACATAAACATGTATAAGGGGCTTGCCTCCTATATTCTTCCAGACGGTGTGCTGGATTATTTCGACGTTGTCGACTTTGCAGAAGAGCCGACTCCTGAGGACAGGCTTTAGCGTAACATCCTGCACCTATACCTTGACGAGCGCGACAATCGCCCGTCATCAATGTCGGCATCCAAGCCCAACGGCTTTACAGAGGAATGCCGCATACTGGACTTTCCCATACGTGACCGCAAGACAATACTGCATGTCCGCCGCCGAAGATGGACAACTCCTGAAGGCCACAACTATATCGTTCCGCTTGAAAGCATAGCCCACGAAAAGACGCAATACTCGAAGGAGCTTGCGTTTTTAAAGGCAGCGGATGGACAATGAGCCGATAACCGCGAAGTCCTTGTCCCACACATACATGATAGACGGCGGCACCTTTGAGAAGAACTACAAGAACGTGCTCAGTGGCTTCCGGTTATGGCCGCAGCGTGCCCATTCCTCCGATTGGGTGCTGCTTCCGGAGAACATGGGTGTCCATTTAGGTTTGGATGAAACATCGTTCTGCCATGAGGTATACACCATCCTCCACAACAAGGACGGACATGGTGGCAAACATACCGTCATCGCTATAATAAAAGGCACGAAACCATCTGAGGTCATCGAGAAACTGATGTTGTTGCCCGAAGAGATGCGGCTGAGAGTCGCAGATATAACAATGGACCTATCAAACAGCATGGGGGCCATAGCGAAGTCCGCATTCCCAAAAGCCGTGATCATACGCGACTGCTTTCATGTCATCCAACGCTGCGGGGAAGGTATTGAGGAGATACGGCTGCGATTGAAGCGCGAATCAATCAAGGAGCAGAAGAAGGAAAAGGCTGAGTTCAGGAAGAAACTGGAACGGTTGGCTAAACAACGAAAGGCATACCGCAAGACGCACAAGCGTCTCAAAGGAAAGAAGCGTGGGCGCAAACCTATGCGACTTTCCGCACGTTTCGTTCCGTCAACCCTGAGCAACGAGGAAACCAAGGTGGAAAGCCTTACCAGATGCAGAAAGCAAATGCTCAAGAGCCGAGACAAGTGGACCAACAGGCAGGAAGAACGAGCGAAGTTGTTGTTTGGCGAGTATCCAAAGTTGAAGGAGGCATACGGCATCATCAATTCGCTAAGGGGCATATTCAAGGGCAAGAGTCTTACAAAAGACTCTGCCAGAACAAGGCTCCACGAATGGTATGACAAGGTTACGGAATCCACACTGAGAGAAATAAAGGCTGTCAGAGACACCATTAAGACCTACGAGGACGAAATACTCAATTACTTCATTTCGCGCGCTACCAACGCATCGGCAGAATCGCTCAATTCCAAGCTGAAGGCTTTTAGAAGCCAACTGCGTGGGGTAAGGGACATTCCGTTCTTTTTCTATCGGGTATCGTTGGTGTTTGGTTAGACCTTGCCAACGACTTTGTCGGGTGAGCCGAATTTACCTATCCGCAAGTCATCGAATTCCTGTCAGGTTGGTACTACCCATATAAACTGCTTTGAAGTCAAAGACGAGCATCTTGAAGTGGACTCGGGAACAGAGCATCCGTTCCTGTCGGTCATACAAAACTGGATACCTGTCAAAGTACTCACGGAAAGCCGGACTGGATTCCTTTGGATATATGAGCCGCACCTCCACACCCTTGCGTATGAGTTGTGCAAGCAAGGCAGGGAAAGGCTTCTTTTCCTTGCCAGCGCTGCAACATAGAGGTCTTTGTAGTGGTCGGTGTTGGAAATGTATCGCCTCATTGGAAAAAGTAGTCTTAACCGATTTGTTTCAATGCTTCCAAAATCCTATTCTTGGCAAGCTTGTCAAATTCCTTGATTTCTGTCTCGCTCCAGTCCCCTTTACTCTTCACTATATCCATCATTTCCAGAAGCTTTAGGCTAAGGCCATTTCGAACTTCTTCAATAAGACCGAAATTGTCCAATTTGGCTTTTGGCATATTATTGCTGAATTTAGAGTTCATACCTCTGCTAATAAGACATAAATTACCGAAGCAATCAAGCCCCCTGTCTTTTAGGTTGTCATATCCAGGCATAGGATTCTGAGGATAGAAATGCTCTACTGATGTCCTATATGAGAATTCGAACTTCGGGTATTTCGGAGCGTTCTCCTTCCAAGTAATAAAATCATAGAAGTTGAATACGAAATTGTGAACATTGCAACCACAGTCTATTTGGGTCCAATCTATATTATTGGTATTGTTGTGGGGTAAGAAGTTGTTGCTTCTGTAAATAACGTCTTCAAAATCAGACTTCTCTTTACCAATATAGATGTCTAGCATATAACTGCAAGCCAAATTGTACAACCGATCCCGTAAGCAAGAAGAGTCGAAGTCTTCTTGCTTATGAACATAGTAAAGCAAAGCATTCAGCCAATGCTTGTAAATCTGTGTAGGTGCAGAGACATGGAACATCGCTTCCAGCATCCTGATTTCTTTACCGAGGTCATTCTCATCCTCAGAGCTCCCCGCAGAAAACGTATTTACATAATTTGCTTTGTTGTTGTCATATTTTCGAATTGACTTCAATCTCCAACTCTCGGATCCGTTGAGATATTCTCGTTTAATCACATAACGATCATATTGGACTCTCAATAAGAGCAGCTCCATAATAAAGAATTTAACAAAGCGCCTTCTTCCCATCTCGTCTGTTATAGACTTTAACACATTTTGAAAAGTAGGTATCAAGACCTTGTCGTCAAGTCTGATTCCAGCATCTACATCTTCCCGATAAAAGTTACTGTCATGATAGCACACTTTGAGTACTTGCAGAAGGAAGTTCGGGAAATTGATAATGGATCCGAAATGGTCTTGCTTTCCCTCGTCTAGGCTTCCATCGCGAGGTAGTTCATACCTTATATTGTTTTTAGCATCCTCAAAAAGGTTGTTGAGCGTATGAGGGGCACAGTCTTCATTATCTTCAATCAAGGAACTATTATTATCGATTTCAATCTCATTACACAGAGAATCAAAATCTTTAAATTTCAGATTTGTCCATTTGTCGCCAAAGATAAGTGCCCTTTGACCAACCGAAAAGTTCATTTGGACATATGAACTCATATCAGAGCAAGCTTCCCATATAAGATGGAAAAGTTTATGCTCGTTAGGCGAAAGCTTGTTCATCAATACAGCCTTAAGAACCTCATGCTTTTCGAGCTGCTCTCCACGAGTGTTCATTATCTCAAAGTAATGATTTAGTTGAGTGTCTTGTGGAACAGAAATTCGAAGAATGATGACCTTAGAAAAAAGGTAGTCTGCAAAATCGGCGACAGACAATCCTTTTGTTCTAAGAACATGATGAAGATTCTTGCTGAACAAACCATATACATCTATTATATTCTGCGCAGCTTGATGTACAGAATATTGATTTCTTTGAAGCATAACAAGAGCATCATCCGCCTCTTTTCTATGATCATAAGAAAGATTAGGCTTTTCGAACCAACTTGCTACATTAAGGTGTTTCAACAAGCTGGCAAGAATGGTCAGAGTCGTCAAACGTTGCTGGCCATCTATAGTTTCAAAATATGTTTCTCCGTTGTCGGTCCTTACAAAAACTACAGCTGACCCTATATAATAGTTTTGCCTATTATTGTTCTTTGCGTAGTCGGAAATATCTTCCAATAATTGCAGGGCTTCTCTTTCTCCCCAATCATAATTGCGTTGGTAAATGGGAATGACGTACTTGCCCTCTGAAAGGAATTCCCTTACTGTTAACTGGGCTATATTGTTATTAATCGTTGCCATAATACTTGTTGTATTCTTTAAACAAATCCTTTATCTTCTCACAACCGGAACATTGCTTTGATTGCACGCCTTCGATATTGATGTTGATTATATCATACGGAGTTTTGGCATCATAGACATACCTAAACATGTTATCCCAAGCCGTTGCATAGTTGTCAATGGATGCCAACTGTACAGCGGATAGCTGTAGTCTCAGTTTGTATGCCCATATAAAGAATTGAGGTATAACCTTATCAAGTTCTTCTTCTCCGAAACGGTCTACATAGTACAAGAGTAGAGTATAGAACATATCTCTGATATATCCATCGCCGGTTCTTCCTGAACCATTATAGGATGTTATCAAATTTAGAATTTCTTTGGCTCGACTTCCATCCGGTAACGATTTTCTATATTGCCGAATATGCTCATACAAATTGATATAGTGGCGAATCATATCAAAAAAACGTCCGCCATTGATTATCTGATCATCAAGATTAAAGGGATATTCTATATGATTCCTGTCAATCGCCCTTATAGGGTCTTGGTTGTACAAAGAGGAAAATATGTGGGCTATCACTTCCATTTGATAGAATGGATAACGTTTACCGTCACTCAAAGAAATGCCCTTAAATTCATCCGCATGTTCCTTGGTAAACCGTCTTCCCCCCTTTCCACGAGACCATCTTTTGGCTCGAAACAAAGTCAGAAAAACCTCCATTAAGAAAGAGGTTGGCTTGTTTTGCCACTCGTCAATGTTATTGCTGTCCTCTTGGCTGAGCACCGAAATCTCTCTCAGATGGTATGCTTTCAGTAGATCATGTGCGGCAAGATCCTTACCACGGGCATTTTGTGAATCAAAGAACTGAAATGCTTCTGATATACTGTTTAGTCGAAGCACAACAAACTCACACTTTCTCAATAAGAAATCGAAAAGCTGCTGATCAAAATCTGCTTTTCGGCTTTCTATCGTATGAATATTCTCAATAACATTATGAAGTGTATAGCGGTTGAAAAAAGACACTTTATCGGAATTCGAAAAAGCATTTATCTTTTTATCTATATCAGAATAACTTGCCTTGACCTTTTCATCTTTCAAGGCATTGTACATAATACGTATGAGCAGCGCAAGCGTGATGATGCGTTGCTGCCCGTCAACAATCTCGTCGTTGTGCAAAACGAGAGTTCCAAGTCTGTATTGCTTACGCTCTCTGAACGCAAGAATATCTGATATGAGTTGATTGACGTTTTTTGCAGTCCATTTGTATGGTCTTTGATATGGAGGTATTACAAAAACATCGAAGGGCAAGGATCCTACACTGCAGATTTCAACTTGAGGTAATTGCCCAGATACATCCTCCTGAATGGCATAAGATCTATCTATATAATGTTCTGACTTATGCATAGAAGAAAATAAGTCCTCATGATTACCTGTAAATTCCTTTATTAAAGGATCAAATATGTTTATCATATCTGAGAAAGTCTGGAATAGGTCGTCTATAGAGTCGATATTCCGCTCCAACACGCATGTTCCCTTATTCCGACCTTGCCATCTTTTCCATTTCAAATTAGGGCTGTCAGAGGTTCTTTCTACCAAGTATTTCTTGAAATCTTTAAAACCGTCTTCTGCATACTTCCCTTCAAAATGGAGCTGTACTTCCCCATTATAGTATTCATAATGAATATCAGAATCTTTCAAACAGGTACTTACCTGTATGTAGCGACTGGTTTGCCATGACCCTTTCCGAAAGTAGGATGTCACCTTCTTTTTAGAGTCATATTTGTCTCTTATATAATCCTTTACCTCCTGATGAAGGTATTGGTCAATAGGTATTGCCATAATTGTTGTTACTTGTTTTTAAACTATTTGACCTATAGGTCTTAAATTAGCAGACTTGTAATTTCACAAGAAAGCAAGTCGTAGGATAACAATAAATTATCCAATGCTTGCATTCGTCAGAAAATTTACTTACCTTAGTGCTGCTTAAAACTCAAATAAAGAATATCCGACATATGGCAAAGGTAAACATTAATCTGAGAGAATCACCCCTTTCGGAGGAATTTATTACGCAAGCAAGGCTTTTTATGCGCTTTCACTTAACAAAGTCATCAGGCTCAGAGAAGAATTACGAGTTTATGGAGCTGAACGGCACCGCCGCCTATGTGAAATACAACCGCTTCCATATAGAGCATCGTCCACAGTATGTACCAGATCCATTCCGCTTGGAAAACTTCTATTTCAACGAGGACGAACACTAACAGCTATGGGTTGGCTGCGCGCCTGCTTAAAGCACAAAAATATAAGCGGTATAGAGATTTCACAAAGAAATGTCTATACCGCTTTTTCAGTTCTACTACCGCCAAAGACAGGACGAGCCAAGCGCAATGAAGTTTGCTTCAATTGGTTAGACCCTGCCACGGACTTTGTCGGGTGAGCCGCTTTAGTTGCAACTTATTCTGCGCGCATCAAGTCGCTGATGATATCATTGCTTGTCATAATACCTTTCCGCGTGAGGCAGAGCGTGTAGTCGTTGAAAGTCAAGTTTCCACTGGAGATATGTTTTTGCGCAGCTCTTTTCAAGTCTTCAAGCCATGCTTTGTCAAACCTCTTTTCCATGGTTTTGAGCGAGAGCCCTTTGCGGGTGCGTAGAGATGTAAATACTTGCTCGTCAAACTGATCGGAGAGCGTGAGGTGCTCGATGGTGTGTGGTGGAAGTCCCGCTGCTGAAATATATTTTCCTAAATTCGGCTCGTTATATTGTCTTTCGTCTGTACCGTTGAATGAGTGCGCTCCAGGTCCGATGCCAAGGTAGGGGGTGTTGTTCCAATATCCAGAATTATGCCTTGATTCAAAGCCAGGTAAGGCAAAGTTCGAAATTTCATAATGTTCAAACCCATGTGCGTGAGCTTGTTGCATCATGATCTCGTATTCGGCTATAAAAGTGTCTTCGTCGGTTTCGGCAAGTTCGTTAGATTGTATCTTGCGTTGTAGCAAGGTACCTTGTTCAATGCTTAGCGCGTAAGTTGACAAATGCTTGATGGGCAATGAAAAGGCTTTTTGTAAATCTGACGAAAAATCTTGCAGAAGTTGAGTGGGCAATCCATAAATCAAGTCAATGCTAATATTGTCAAGCCCGGCTTGTTGCAGGGTGTGTACGGCATCTTGTGCTGTAGCTGCATCATGACGTCGATTGAGCATTTTCAATATCCGGTCATTGAAACTCTGTACGCCCAAACTGACGCGGTTGAAACCAAGGTTGCGCAGGTTGTGTGCAAAGTCGGGTGTAACATCGTCGGGGTTAGCTTCGAGCGTGATTTCAGCGTTGGTATCAATATCGTAGTGTTTGTTGATACTATCGAGAAGTATCGCAATCTCTTTTATTTGTAATTGTGATGGAGTCCCCCCCCCAAAGTATATGCTTTGGATATGCCTGTCAGCCAGGTAGCTCGTGCGATTGGCAAGTTCGGCACAAGCCGCATTGACATATTCGTGTCTGACAGTTGCTGATTGAGTGGTGGAATAGAAATCGCAGTAGATGCAGCGGCTGGTGCAAAATGGCACATGCAGGTATATCATGCTCATGGTGGTAAGTAGCTGTGCAGTTTACTCGTTGTCGCCTTTGAGTGTTGGTAAGTGTATTTTGTAGTGAACAGCCAAGATGCGGGATATGATGACAAATAGGCCGCATATCAGTCCTGAAGCAATGTTGCCCATGCCGATTTTGTAGCAGATGAAGTAGGCTATGCCGCCAATGATGCAAGCCATGGCATAGATTTCTTTCCTGAAGATAAGTGGTACTTCGTTTATAAAAACATCACGGAATACACCCCCTCCGGCACCAGTCATGGTACCCATAATTATGGCTGTCCAAAATGGAAATCCGGCAGCAAGTGTCTTTTCGATGCCAACGACGGCAAAAAGAGCCAGTCCAATCGTGTCGAACAGGAACCAAGTATTCTCTTGCTTAATGAGGAACTTGCGAAATATGATTACCCAAATAAGGGCAAAGCCTGTGCAAATAAGGTAAAAAGAATTTGTCATCCAAAACGGAGGCTGGCTCAGTAAGAGGTCTCGCATGGTGCCTCCGCCAATGGCAGTAGTCAAGCCTACGCAGTATGCGCCCAATAAGTCGAAATGCTTGGCAGAAGCCAAACGAATGCCAGATATTGCAAAGGCAAATGTGCCGATAAAGTCGAGTATTTGAATAAACATGTTTGTGTGATGTCGGTGTAAAGTGGTGGAGTGGGGAAGTATTATTTGTTTCGATAAATAGGTGTGATGCAGCCTACCAGTTGCCAATATCTTGTGCCGGTTGGCTTGTGGTACACAAGAATATCATATTCGTTTTCTGTTTGAAAGAAATTGCCCTCGGTTGGTTGTGTATAACCTCTTGCTGAGTCGTTTTTAGCGCAAAGATATATGTAGTTGTAGTAACCGCATTTCATCAAGATGTCGGCCGTGTAAGCCTGTTCAGAGTCGTTGTATTGCATTCGACAGGTTGGGTTAAGGTTGTTACCAGTCCATTGCCCGTACACATAGACTTGTTGGTCTTGAGGTAAGCATGGCATGTCAAGTTTGAAGTGCATCATGACGTAGTCAGCTTCATAATCGGCATCACCATTGCTGTCGTATCTTGTTACGCTGAGACCATTTTTGTCCTCGTCGTAAAGGTAGTTTTTGCGTGGGTAATCGGTCATCATCGTGTAATGGTAGAATGGATCTATCCATCTAACACTTTCGCCGTGCATTCCAGGGTAGCGTGTAGACAGGAATTCGGCCTTGCGGTATTCATTGCCGGCTTCGAATATTAAGCTGTGGCAGTGCTCCCAAAGCAAAGTGCTGTTGTTGATGCCTGTGTATTGTGGCCCAATGACGGCATTATCCCATCGCCGATTTTGCAAGACAATTACTTTGACTTCATTTTCAGCATCGCGTAGAAGTAAGTTGCTGCAGTCAATTTTGAGTGATAATTGTTGGTGAGAATTATTGTGGTCAATGTCAGTATCGGTTGTGCATGTGGGGTAAATGCTGACTTTTCGGTCAACTATGGCAAAGTATGTTTGTATTACCGGCACATTGTTGCCTTCGTCATTTTCGGTGCTGACGGTGATGCGGTAATTGCCCGAAAGCAGTGGCCGCATTTGTGTGTTAGGCAGTGTAAACGAATAATGTGTGTAATTTACAGTTGTGTTTTGACTCGGCTCGTAGTCTTCGATGACAACCTCATTGCTCGTGGCATTGACATACTCATTGTCAAATAAATCTTCAGATACATTGCCGTAAACATCGCAATGTTCCACTTTGTAGGTGTAACGGCGGTACTCGTGTGTCATGTCGTCGAAACTGACCTCCAGAGTTTTACCATCGTTAAGTTTCAATACGGGGAAAGCTTCAATTTGGTTGTCAACAATAAGTCTTACAGTATGTATATTGGGGGCCAAGATTGTTGTACGTCCTGGTTGTGCCCAAATTCGTAGTGTCGAGAGCCAAACAACAGCTATGAGTAAAAGCCCTTTTTTCATGAGGTTTAGGTATGATTAGTAGGTGTCCAGAATTATATTATACAATCGGCAGGCGTCAGTGCAAAGAGAACACCTACTTATATAATCGGCAACGTTTATGACAACGTCCTTGTAATCAGCAAAGCCGTAATATGTATGCAAGGCGTTTCATTAGTTTGCAAAAGTACATTTTTTTGAGCATACGACATTCGTAGACGTTAATTTTTTTGTACCTTTGCGTTACATAAGAATCAGTCGGCCGGCTTGCCGTGTGCATTCGTTTTTTGAGATGCAGGAGGAAAGTCCGGGCAACGTAGAGCATTCTGCTTCTTAATTGGAAGTCGTCCGTGAGGGTGAACCAGTGCAGAAGAAAATAACCGCCCGCTGTCGCTATAACAGTAGGGTAAGGGTGAGAAGGCGGGGTAAGAGCCCACCAGGCACATGGTGACATGTGTGCTGTGCACGTCAGAAGTTGAAAGTTCATGTATACCAGCGTAAGAGGGCTGCTCGTCCGAGCATTTAACGCCTAAACAGTATTAAATGCGCGTTGGAGGGTAGAACGATAGAGCACTTTGGCAACAAAGTGCGCGGATAAATGGCAGGCGCTGTGCATCTTTTTTTGGGTGCATGGGCACAGAACCCGGCTTATAGGCCGTCTGATTCTTTTTGTTTTTATGCAAAAACACGTTTCCCTATTCTGCAAAGAATAAGGCTTTGAAAGCAATATATAAATATGTAGTTAGTAGTGCAGCAATCAATAAATGTGATTGGTGCAAAGTGTAATTGCTTGTCGTAAAATATGGCTTTTCTGTATTAAGGAGTGCATATTGCGCTTTCCGTTGCGTTTGTGCCACTTTCATAGACCAAAACACAAAGAGTTTGTATATGCCGACTCCAACAATGCCACCCCACACGAGTCCTGTAAACAAATCGCCGGCATAGTGCACTCCAAGATAAATGCGTGTCCAACAGTTGAGCAAAACCCAACTGCCGAGCCAGTAACTGAGCGTTTTGCGGCGCATTAGCAACGTGACAAAGGTGGCAACGGCCATAGTGTTGGCTGCATGACTTGAAAAGAAACCATAGTTACCCCCTCGATAACCTCGAACAATATCAACCATATACATGATGTAGGGGTCGTGCGTCGGACGCCAGCGCGCTACTAAGGGCTTGAATACGCTCGATGCCACTTGGTCGGCCAATGCGATGCAAAGACTGATGCAGATGATTATGCGCAGAATGCCCTTTAAATCATTTGCCTGAATAATGACATATAACAGCACAATGGCAAGTGGCAACCACGTGGTTGTTTGTGTTGCGGTCCATGCAATGCCGTCCAGGTAGAGCGAAGAACTGCCGTTTAGTAGCAAGGTTATAGCTTGGTCCATGAGAGGCTTGTTATAGTGGGAGTTTTTTAGTAATTCTGGAAGACTTTTGTTAGTGCCTTACACAAAGGAGTTTGGGAGAATCACCCATTTTTGAGGTAATGACTTGGCAACTGTGCCATTTGCTTCGTTTTGCCTTGAATTGCTTTTCAAGTAACTCGTTTGCATCACAAAAGTAGCTAAATATTTTTATTAGTCAAAGAACTTGGCTACTTTCTATGACGTGAAATCATGTATATACTCTTTTATTGCTATTAATCTCCACTCCAAATGCTTCGTTATATCTTCGTCATATATCTTCGCCTTTTTCATTTTCCCCAACAATCCCAACAATTCTATCGAAAGTCCCATTTTACAAGCGAATTCATCTGCTTTTAATTCCTCATCAATTGGTTTGTTTTCAAGAAAGAAACAAATTATATGCCCTATTTCGTGGGCAATTGCAGCTAATTTGTCGTTAGTTGAAAGTTTTAACTGAGAACATAGTTCTTCGTTAATTATGATACCTGAGATTGTATCTTTTGCATCATTTGTTTCTTTCAAAATATAACATCCAAGCAAATCCTTATCAATATTCTCAATGACAGGGAGTTTTTGGTTTGTTTCTAACAAATCTTTATACTCATCTATAGTATGTACTTTAATTGAGAACTTCTTTAGTAAACTACAAACTGAGTATACGTTAGACTTATACACTTCTTCAAAAGTATTGAAGTCCCTATTGTTTGTATTGTGAAAAAGGTTCGTGCACTCCATATGTTTATGTATTATCTTCCTAAGAAATCATAATCACCATCAAAGCCGTCCGGCATATCGCCATACATTCCATCGGTCATAGCGTCCCAAGTGTCGCGTGCATAATCAGGCTTATCTCCATAGTCTTGATAATCACCATTGCATAGACTATCAGATTCTGATAGCCGATAGTCTTCCGTATACCAATAAGGAGAATTGGATGAATTTTGGTGAGGTGTAGTTTCTACTTCGCTCATAAGCGAACTAAATACTTCATCAAAGATATCTCTCTTTAGAACTGAAATACCTTTAAGTTTCTTCTCTGTATCAGTTGAAGATATACAAAGACCCCCTTTTTTAATCAGTTCTAACAATGTTCGTTCATCCACACTCGAAATTGCAGTTATTGGAGTAAAATCTTTTTCATCAATGCTATAAAGAGTTACCTTGCAACTATTGTCATCTATGTCAGAGATACCAAATACAAAGCCATTAACAGGATATGTCAAAATGAAGGTATCTTCCTTAATAGGGTCTACAATCCGAATGTCTGTTGAATTTTCAAACAACCTTGCAATTCCGACAAGCTCTTTACCATTGAGATATTCTGTAAAAAAGAAAGTGTCAGCATCTATCATTTCTATTCTTTTATACTTTGAGGATTTAAGACCATCGGAAATACGGACGGCATATTTTTCAGAGTCATTACCACAGATTATAACGCCATTGTCTATATATGGTTCATTGATAGAAAATAATTCTAAAGGCATATTCCAATAGTTTACCATTCTATCTTTTTCTTTATTAGGAGTTATAGTTCCTATATGACCAATGAATGATTTTTTCTTACCGTTAGTTTGCAACATAACAGAACTAAACTCTTTATCAACAACAAGCCAACGACTATTCCCTTTTTCAAAATGATATGAATAATAATGGATGAAATTTCCCCATTCATCATAATCGTCACAGTCTTGCTCCCAAAAACCACCAAACATAAATAAGAAAAGGTCAGGGGAACTCAATATTTTAAATTCACGAAAACCTCCAATTAGCAATTCGCCGTCATAATCGAATAAATCATATACGCCACTATACTCGGATTCATAGTAGGAGTGCCCATGTTGACCTTCCCCCAACATAGAACCATCACGTCCTCCTAAAATAAATCCACCTATTAGTTTGAAACAGTCATACTTCGCATCAATAATAGCTTTTCCATTTTTGGTTACGCAACCCCATGTTGCATACCTAATATCAGAGAAAAACGATCCGTGGTCATCACGATAGCCTCCTGTTCCAAAGAATAGTATATCTTCTTCATCAGAGAACATAAGATGTTCAAATACAAAAGGTAAGATTTCTTTGCCATTAGTATCGACACAACCGTAAAAGCCAGAGCGAGCATCTTGTAAAATTGTCAATCCATTATTAGAGATAATATGATTATCAAAATTATTACTTTCTTTTAAATCATCATAATCAAATACAATTCCATTTGGTTTAGCAATAAATAAAGGAATGGGAGCAGAATATTTGGTCGGTATTAATTCATGTCCATCTATATCAATTATGCCCCATGCATTGCCTATTCTAACATTAAAATTTCCACCTTTACGCTCGGTAATTTCATCATAAATAAATGGTATGCTGGTGTAGCCAGATAAAGTAACAAAACCGAATTTCCCATGTTGAGAGGTTAAGAAGTGCCTATTGTTATATCTCTTAAATTGAGAATCAAAACAAAAATCACTATGAAAATCAGCTGTTTCTTTACCATTATTCTCCAAGATTGTGTAGTACGGTTCAAGTTCATCTTTATAATTCTTATATTGTTTCTTAGCCCCGAAAATAGTCTGGCTGGAATTTAGTATATTTAATTCCATATTTTCGCAAGGTATTGAAACAGCATAAATACTTCTAAATCGGCTACTTTTAAGGAGCAAATCTTGTGCTCCCCAAAGGTTATCTTTACATAAGAGAGCCGTATGACCACCCATAAATTGGATTCGGTCATATTCTATTGGAATAATCAAAGAATCGGTATCAATACGATACACACCATATAAATTTTCTGATTGTACGACAAAACTAATTTGAGTCAATTGCTCAATTTTAGAGAAACGTCCATTGCACATTATACCTTCGCTGTGCAAATACAATTCTTGATATTCATCAGTCGCTAAAATAAGAGGCTTAGATAAATCGAATTCTTTGTGACCATTGAAAGATATAGAAAATGTTGACTTCCGATAGTTTTTTGATATTTTAATGACGCTTCGTTTCAGTTTGTCGCACTTGTGTCCGTCATAATCAAAATTTCCTTTGGTATCGAAGTTGTATTCGGGGCAAAAACCTAAGTAATATGTATCTGACCATCCAAAGCCATGACAACTCATCAAATCAGTTTGCTTTCCCAATTGCCAAGAATCATTATTTATGGTTACACATTCAATTGAGTTATAGATGGCATCTACAATAATTTTCCCATTCAAATCAATTAAACCAATTTTATCCTCCCTAAGGACGATAAAACATTCGCTTAATAAAGCAATTTCAGAATACAAAAAGTTTATAATCTTTTCGCCATTTTTATCAATAATGCCCCATTTTGAATTTTTAGAAACAGCTATATAATCAGAGGATAGAGGATCGGCTTCACCCTCAAATACCAATTTTCCAGTTATAGAATACCATTTAGTCTTTTGATTTTCATCGTCCTCATAAAAGAATCCATTGGAAAATTCATAGGCTTTAAGGAGAGATGATAAAATAACAATTCCTTCTGAATTAACAACAGCATAAGATGTTTTGTTCTCTGAAATAATTGAAACTGAAAAAACACCATTCGAACAAGGTTCGATTGTATCATAGATGAAATCAATTACAATGTTGCCTGATTGATTTATAACACCTAACTTACCTTTTGAGTTTTTAACAACTAAAAAAAGGAACTATTGACAACCTCTAAAGAAGTCAATACTTTTCCTTCAAGATTACACCATACACAATCATCAAGATTTTCGTATTCAAAAACTTTACATGGAGGATATTTATTCAAGTCCTTCACTTTACTCTGTGCAGTTTTATAGCATAAAAAATATTGCTGTTCTTTATGCTGGATAACCTTAAAAGAAGGTTCTATAATACTTTTACCGTCAATATCTATAACACCACAATTCCAATCATATCCTTCGTTAATTCGGACACAAAAATACTTACCAAATAGATGGGTTATATCATCATATTGGTTCGGAATAATCATTTTTCCTTGGGAGTTAATAACGCCTGAGAACCCGTTTAATCTCACAACAGCATAACCGTCATGAAAATATGATGCAGACTCATAAATTGCTGGCACGACAATTTTACAGTCCCTTTTGAATCCTACTTTACCTTCTTGTTCAAAACTTTCTAAGTTCATATGATGCTATGGAAAAGAATACTCTCGATATGACTACAAAAGTACAAAAAATCCGTGATGTGTCATTCAACTATCATGGATTTCTATTTTGATTTACAGTTGCATACCTCGGCTTTGCCTTGCCTTCGGTATTCCGATAGCTTCCCTAAACTCGTTCATCTTCTTTCTGAACCAGCTTACGTGTGATACCCCGTCAATCGTGAAATCGAACTTTCCGTTTTCATCCTCCTTGATGGAGCAGACGGCACGTTTGGTTTCAAAATCTCGGTTGAACTCGGAAGAATGGAGCTTGCCTTTTATGGGAACATCATTGAATGTACATAATCTTCGGATTATAGCGTCATTGAAGCCCAAGCGTTCACGCAAGAAGTTTATTGTCGGCATCAGCTTCTCCACATACGGGAAATAGCGTTTGACAAAATCCGTAAACTCTGACAGCTTGCGGTGTCGCTGTTCGTAAGCGTCCGTTATCTCCTGTATGTGCTTCGCCTGTTGCTGTTCCCTTTGTCGGGCTTCTTCTTCAAGTTCAGAGACACGCTCGTGCAAATTTCTGTTCTCCCTTTCCAATGTCTTGACCTTGTTACTGCCGAAAAGAGAGCCGACACTTTCGGCTATGTTGGTCGCTGCGGTCGTGGCTGCGCCTTTCAGTTTCTCGGTCTGCACCTCTTTCTTGGCTTGTCTGAGTTCCTGCTGTGCCGTTTCTTTCCGCTCCTGCAAATCCACCACTTCCGCTTTAAGACTGTCTGCGAGTTTCTTCGTCTCGTTGTAATACTGCTGCGTGGACTTATGCCGTGCCGTTGAACCGTCAATGCCACGCTGCAATCCGTACTTCGCCATCGCAATGGCATAGGTGTCTTGGTAGGATTTCAATTTCAGCCGTGTCATAATATCATCGGCACACAGCCTTACGGTGTCGGTCGGTTTCTTGCGATAGCGTTTCTTCGCCTGTTCCTCCCGTTTTTGGAGGTTATTCCAGAGATTTTCAGTAAAGCTGCCAAAGTTTGACAGACGGGCTGATGGGTGAAGTGCATAAATCATTTGCATTTGGCAGGGTGATATCCGATTGTAGGTATACAACCATGCCATCTTGTAATTCGGCCTCAATCCAATTATTGCCTGTGCGTCCGTTTACACCAATAATGGCCCCCTCGTGCAAGGTGCGCGTTTTGGCCGAAGTGACAGTAGGTGATGCGTAAGTTTGTATTTCTTGAACAACAACAGCTTGAGTGTCAGGGTATATGAAGTGCTGCTCAATGTATGCAAAAGCGTATGCAGATAGTGTGAATATGCCAAAAACAATACTGAAAGCGAAACTTGCTTTGCGTATGTGTATGCTTTTACCCATTTTGCAAGTTAAAGCAGATGCCACGCACAGAACCAACATGATGAGCGCCACAACACCCCATGTGTCACTGCTTGCAGTGCAGACCGCCTTTTTGAAAAAGGTGGTAAAAAATAGCCCAGTTGATGCGTTCAGGTTATCTTGCGTTTTAGTCTGTGAAAGTTGCAGATTGAATTGGGCGTCATTGTCTGCGGGATTTATTCTGAGAGCCTGCTGATAACACCAAATGGCTTTTCCTATATTCTTAAGTCTGTAGTGGCAGTTTCCCAAATTGTAGTATGTGGCTTCCAACTCCTTTGCGTTGTGGTTAGCTTGGTCTTTTTGTGGCAAGAGTTTGGCATAGCTTTTAGCAGCTTGCACATAATCCTTTTGTTGGTAAGCTTGTTCAGCCTTGTCATTGGCTGTTTGTGCCGTTACATTCGTGGCAACCAGCATGACAAGTAATGATATGATGAAATTTCGCATCGAATTATTACGTATAGGTGAGAGTGAAAATAATGTTTAAGCCTTATTCTTCAAGGCATCATCAATCAACTTAATAACATCTTTGGCTTTGGCTAAAGTCTGAACTTTGTCAGCATCATTATTGGGAGCAAATTCAGCATATTGACAATAATCAGTAACTTCAAACAAGTTGTTGATGACCGTATCATCTATGTGCTTGTCTTGTAATAAACGCCGTATGCTGTCTCTGTTCATATCAGACTTTTGCAGACCGAAGTAAGTTGCCAAATAGTTGTCGATAGCTTGGCTTATTGTACTATAATATTTGCCATTCTCTTGTCCTTTAGCCGTGGGGGCTGCCAGTCGGAGTGTGCGCATGGCATTCTTGTATGCGCGACTGTTGTTATGCAGGGAAGTATCATGTTGCTTCCTGTTCCAAATACTAACAAGTATCCATAAGACTATAGAGATGACAATGAGCAAAATGTTAAGCACAACATAGCTTGTACTGCCCCAGGCCAATATAGAGCTATGTTCGGTAGACTTGCAATTTCGAATATCACTCTTGAGCAAAGCTAACTGCTTGTCAACGTCGGCATTTGATTGAGAGCCTTTGGATATGTGCAGTTTTACTGGATTTGTACGTATGGTGCGATAAGTACCTGTGGCAGAATCGAAAAATACGAAATCCGTAGCAGGTATCGTATAATCGCCCACGTTTCGTGGTACGAAGGTGTAATCAAAGGTCAACTGTCCATGCAGCCCATCGGTGTTGACTTTCGTGTTGTCTGTCGTTTTGGCATCAAAGGTGTCAAAGTCTTTGGGGAAGTTAACAGTAGGGGCCGTAATGAGTTTAAGATTGCCTAATCCGCTAAGCGTGATGCGGTAGGTGGCCACATCATTTGTTTTGATATGACTGTTGAGTAATTCTCCTTGTATATTAAATTTGCCCACAGCTCCCGAAAAGTTTGCAGGACGTGGCATGGGCAGTGACGAAACTTGTATTTTCTGTGGTGCCACACTGCGGCGTACTTGCACACCAATCGTGCCTCCACCATTGAAAAAAGCATCAGCAAAATCCATTGTATGGTCTTGTTGCACTACAGCACAATCAAAGGTGATGCTCGGAATTGTAATGCTGCCGCTATGCTGTGGAAAAACTAAGTATTGCAGAATTGTTCCGGTACGATATGCCGCACCGTTCCGGTGTTCAAGAGTAGTTTGGATTTGGTTGCCAGGCAGAGGTAGCTCTTGTGAAATGAGACCTTTGAAATCGGGCTTTTGAACCAAACTCGTATTCGACAATCCCACCCCCACACGGGCGTGTATGCGGTAGGTCAATAAGATGGCCTCTTGTTCATATACTTTAGTACGGCTGGGAGTTACATCTATAAAAAGGTCGCGTTGCGTCACCTTGCTGCCAGCCTGTTGCAGTTGGTCATAGCTTGTATTATTTTGTGATGCACTGCTGTGACTGCCTGTGCCGTTGTTACTGCCAGATTGTGCGTGCAGACTGATAGGACGGCTGTGCAAAGTGCGGCCTTTAACTTGCACTGAGGCTGCGCCAATAGTTATTTGCCCACTTTTGCGTGCAGACAGTATGTATGTGTAAGTAGTACTTTCGTTGTGTGATGCTCTGCCGTTAACTATTTGATAGTTACTTGATGTAAATGTGCTTGGGCCACTCAACACCTCAAAAGCCGAGAGCGAGGGTGGGGTAAAGCCCTTGACATCGCTGCTCGTTACCGTAAAGGTCAGGCGATAGTAGCCGCCCACATCCTCAATGTTGGCTTTGAATGATTGTGCACAAGCATTGATGCAGGCAAAAAGGGCTATGAATAATGTAGCAAGGTGCGAAAGAAGCATTTGTCCTTTGCCCTTTATATTGTATATGTCAGAAATGTTAGTAGAGATATATGGCATGAGTTCAATAAAATCTTGTTTTCCTTTCGTGCAAGGCTATGTGTTGTATCACCAATTCTTGTCCTTGCTGCGTTGCTTGGGTTGGTGCTGTTTGAGTTTTTCAAGCGCTCTACGCTCTGCTTGCCTTGCCAAATTCATATATTGCTCAGTTTGCTGCTTGTCTTGCTGCTTGTTGCTGTTGTTCTTTTGTTGTTGCTGTTGCTGTTGCTGCTCGTTCTGTTTGTTCTTTTGTTGTTGTTGCTGCTTTTGTTGTTGCTTGTTCTGCTGTTTGTTGTTAGTGCTTTCTTTAAGTTGCTTTTGGCACAGGGCCAAATTGTAACGGGTGCGGTCGCTATGTGGTTCAAGTCGCAGTGCTTGTTTGTATTGCTCAATGGCGGTACGCAGTAATTGTTGTTCTTGCTCGCGACTTTGTAAGGCTGCTCTTTGGCTAATGTATCCACGATTATGCCAAGCCATAGACCGTACTTGTGGGTTAGTTTCAATCTGCGTCACCTTGTTGTACAGACTGTCTGCCCCCCTTACATCACCTTTAGCCAGATACGCATCGGCCAGATTAAACATGGCTCTGCTGTTATTCGGTGCCTCTTTCAACAGTCGCAAGTAATATTGTTCAGCTTTGTCAGTCTGTCCTTTATGGAATTTCTGATTTCCAATATGCGTATACCTATATATCCAATTTTGGGCGTGCACACTCGTAGCCATATTGGGCGACAGGCATGCTAAGACTATGATAATGTATGTAATAATGCCAGACCGTATCATTTGTTGAATATTTTGAACTTGTTAAAGAACGCGTTTTTCGTGTCATTGATACATGCCTCAATAATAAGCAAAAGCAAGGCAATCAAGGCTACGGCTTGAAATTGCTCGTTGCGTGCAGTATATGAGGTTGTAGTAGTCGACTGCTTAAGTTGTTTGAGTTGTGTTTGCAGTTCGTCTTGTGCACTATTGCTTTGGTCAAGATGCAAGTAAAGTCCTTTTCCGGCTTGTGCTATGTCACGGCACATTTGTTCGTTAAGTGCGGTGTGCACAACTTGTCCATTGGCGTCAGTCAGTGGACCATTTGCGGTAGGAATTTCACTTCCTTGTGTGGTGCCCACCCCAATCACAAATACATTTATGCCAGCCTTGGCTGCGGCTTTGGCAGCCTCTTCGGCGCCTCCCTCATGGTTTTCGCCGTCAGTTATGAGTATGATAGCCTTGCCCACGTCCTTGTTCTGTGTAAAACTCTTACACCCCAGGTCAATGGCGGCTGCAATATCGGTGCCTTGCATGGTAACCATGCCTGCCGACAGCGCGTCAATAAATGTTTTGGCTGCAGCATAGTCCGATGTGATAGGCAGTTGCGGGTATGCTTCGCCGGCAAATACACCAAGCGCAACCTTGTCATTTTTCATCTTGTCCACCATGTTGGTCACAAGCAGTTTGGCACGATCCAAACGCGATGGCTGCACATCGTTGGCAAGCATAGAGTTTGACACGTCCACCATTACAACCGCTTCAATGCCGTTAGCTGTTTCGGTTTGTTGCTTTGTACCATAGAGCGGACGTGCTATGGTCAGAACGAGTGCTGCTACGACAAGCATGAGCAAGCCAAAGCGTATGTGTTTGCGCCATTTTGATCGACCCGGCATTAAGGCCATAATTCGGTCACGATTGCCCAGTACAGCCATCTTCTTGCGCTGGCGTATTATTTGATAAATGTATATGATGCAGCACAAAGGTATGAGCAGTAACCAATATAGGTTGTGTGGACTTTGAAATATTAGCATAAATAATATCTATAAGTAGGTGTTCAGAACCTATCCGTTTTATAAACGTTTGAACCACGTGATGCGCAGCAACGTGTCAATCAGCATTACGATCAATGCCGCAATGGCAAAGGGCATGTAAGCCTCGTAGTGGCGGTTGTGGTTGTTGACCTTCAATTTCGATTTCTCAAGTTTATCAATATCGGCATACACCTCTTTCAATGATGAGCGTGAGGTAGCTTTATAAAAAGTTCCTCCAGTTTCACGTGCTATCTGTTTGAGAGTTGTAGGGTCCACCGTGTCATCAACTTGTTGGGTGTAAACTTCACCATTGGGCAGCTGAGCCACAGGTACGTTCACCTTACCTTCGGTGCCTAACAATATGGTATAGATGCGTATGCCAAGTGATTTGGCCATGTCGGTGGCCATTAATGGAGAAATTTCGCCCGTATTGTTTGCGCCATCAGTAAGCAGTATGATAACTTTGCTTTTGGCTTGGCTGTTATTCAAATGCGACACGGCGCTTGCAATACCCATACCTATAGCTGTGCCAGGCTGTATGATGCCATCGTTTTGCAGTGAGCAGGTGGCACCCTTGAAACTTCGCATCAGTGTGCCATGGTCGGTCGTAAGCGGGCACTGTGTGTAAGCTTCTCCGCCAAACAGCGTAAGGCCGATGTTGTCATTCGGTCGGTTGTTGATAAACTCCAGAGCTACGTCCTTAGCGGCAGATATACGGTTGGGCGAAATATCGGGAGTGGCCATAGACGTTGAAATGTCGAGTGTCATCATGATGTCTATGCCTTCAGTTTCGCCTGTGTGCCAATAGTGGTCGCTTTGTGGCCGTGCCAGCACCATCACTATGAGCACAAAACTCACAACGTGCAGAAAGAAAGGCAGGTGAATGAACCGTGTGCGCCAGGTTGATGGTGCATGGCGAAAGGTTTCGGTGCTTGCCCATAATATATGGCTCTCGCGTTTTGAACGGAACAAGAAGTACCATATAAAATAGGGCACAAGCAGCAAAAGTAGCAAAAAGTATGTAGGCGATGCGAATGTCATAATAAAGTGCTGATTAAGCAAAACTGCAATAGATAAGGTACAGATTGTATGCGCATAATGCCAGTGTCGCTACGGCCAGGCCGCATGATGCCACACGCATAACGTTGCGCCAAAAAATCTGTTTTTTGTTTGAGAGTGACACATACTCGATGCGCGGTTTGGGCATTTGCTTAGGCTCAAGTTTTGTAGCCTGCACGTAGTTCATTGCTTGTACAAGGCTGCGGTCCTGCTCAGACATCGTAGTAGTATGCTTGGCAAATTTTACCAAGTCGGCTGTAATAAGCACTGTCTTCAATTCTGCAATAGCCTCTTCGTTCTTAAGTTGGTACAGGTTATCCAGAATTTGACTGGTCGTCATCTCTTTGGCATTAAAGCCGAAGCGTTTCTCGATGTATGCGCGCAAGGTGTCGGTCAAGGCCATGTAGTACTGCTTGGTGTCATCTTGTGGCGCAAGCTTTATCTTTTCTATTTGGTCAATGGCCGTTACGTGTGCAGGGGTGGGGGGCATTACAACCATGCGGCGTGTTATCAATTTAGGGTCGGCAAGTCGTATTGCCATCATGACAACTGCAGTCAGCATCAGCATACAAACCAATGCTATTAAAGTAATAGTCCAACTCCATTCAAATGGTTGTTCCACCACATCGTGAGGCCCGTTAAACTTGTCTGGGTGGTTCAAATCCACTGGTACGGTGTTAACCTTGATACCAATGTTGCCCCTTGACAGATAGGTTTTGCCGTCAACTTTCACCTTGAAGGGGGGAATGTTGTACATGGCAGAGTCAAAAGACGTGATGGTATAGCGGCGCGTCAGCTGAATGCGTTTGCCGTTGTTGAGCATAGTTGTGTCAATGCGTCCGCACTCAATCACTTCAACACCCGGTACAAGTTGCTGCTGAGGTTGAAAATATGGAAAATCAACGCGCTGGCGTGCATTCGCCGTACATTTAACGGTAAGTTGAATTTGTTCGCCTATCAAGAAACTGGCTGTGTCTGTGCGTGCCTCAACAACAACCTGTGCTGAGACAACAGTATTAAAGCACATTGATAATAGTATGACCAATGTGGCAGCCAATTTCGATATAAGGCAATGTGAGTATCCTCTCTTCATAATAAAATAGGTCAGCGTTGGGCAAAAAGGTTCATGAGCGGGCGCACATAATCCGCGTCTGTGGCGATAGACGTATAGTCAACTTTGCTCTTACTGAAACGAGTGGCCAATTCCTCATTGTGTGCTTGCCACCACTTTTGCTGATGTTGGCGAGTGGCTTTGCTTGATGTGTCAAGATATTGCTCGTGCCCTGTTTCAGCGTCTGTTACTTTTATTAGTCCAATGTCGGGCAATGAGGCCATACATTGGTCGTACAAGTGCAGTGCCACCACGTCATGTTTGCGGGCGGCCACCATGAGCGGACGCGAATAATCGTCGGTGGTAAGAAAGTCGCTCAACACAAAGGCTATGGACCGTTTGGTCATGATTTTTACAAGATACTCCAAAGCCATGCCCACATTCGTACGGTTGCCTTGTGGCTTGAAGTCAAGCAGCTCCCTGATGATGTAAAGCACATGCTTGCGCCCTTTTTGTGGTGGGATAAACTTTTCGATGCGGTCGGTAAAGAATATCACACCAATCTTGTCATTATTCTTCATGGCCGAAAAAGCCAACGTTGCCGCAATCTCTGTAGCCAATTCGCGCTGTGTGCGTTGGTGGGTACCGAAATTTTGGCTGGCAGACAAGTCTATTAGCAGCATGAGTGTCAACTCGCGTTCTTCTTCAAACACCTTTACGTATGGGCGGTTCATACGAGCCGTTACATTCCAATCGATGTCGCGTATGTCATCGCCAGGTTGGTATTCACGCACTTCGGCAAATGACATACCACGGCCTTTGAAGGCTGAGTGGTACTCGCCTGCAAAAATATTGTTAGTGATGGCCTTTGTCTTAATTTCAATACTGTGAACACGGCGTAGAAGCTCCGAAGTATCCATCTGTTGCTGTCTGTTTGTTAATGCTTTATTTTGCCTGTTGATTAACACGTTGGTGCATGGTCCCTGTCATAGGGTTTCACGCAGAGTAGCCCTTTCCGATTTAGGGCACTTCAACTTTGTTGAGAATTTCCTTAACAATGTCATCAGCCTTGATGTCCGATGCTTCAGCTTCGTACGACAAGCCAATGCGGTGGCGAAGCACGTCGGCTGCCACCTCGCGCACATCTTCAGGTACAACGTATCCACGGCGCTTGATAAACGCGCAGGCGCGGGCGGCCAGAGCCAAGTTGATGCTGGCACGTGGTGAACCGCCAAACGAAATATAGTTCTTGAAATCCTTGAGCTTGTATTGCTCCGGATATCGTGTGGCAAAGACTATGTCGGCAATGTATTGCTCAATACGCTCGTCTATGTATACTTGTTTTACCAGTTGACGTGCTTTGAGTATACGGTCGGTGTCAATGACAGGTGATACGTGGCTAAAGCTGTCGCTGATGTGTGCACGCATGATTTTCTTTTCCTCCTCAATGGTCGGATAGTCAATGATGACTTTCATCATGAAACGGTCAACTTGCGCTTCGGGCAGTTCGTAAGTGCCTTCTTGCTCAATAGGGTTCTGGGTGGCTAACACCAAGAAGGGATTTGGCAGTGCAAATGTGTTGTCGCCAATGGTTACTTGATGCTCTTGCATGGCTTCGAGCAGTGCACTCTGCACTTTAGCTGGTGCGCGGTTGATTTCGTCGGCCAGTACAAAGTTGGCAAAGATGGGGCCTTTCTTGACCTTGAAACTCTCATCTTTCTGGCTATAAATCATGGTACCTATAACGTCAGCCGGCAGCAGGTCAGGGGTAAATTGCAAACGCCCGAATTGGGCATCAATCAGCGAGGCCAATGTCTTGATGGCCAGCGTTTTGGCCAAACCTGGCACACCTTCGAGTAGTATGTGACCATCAGAGAGGAGGCCAATAAGAAGCGAGTTGATGAGATGTTTCTGTCCGACAATGGTGCGGTTCATGCCCTCCACCAAGTCTGTAATAAAGCCTGTCTCAGCCTCAATTTGTGCATTGAGCGGGCGTATGTCTATTGTTTCAGCCATGTGGTTGTTACTTGTTTTTGTTCGTTGTGTGTTGCGTCACGCTCAAGATGATGTTGCGGTACAAGAGCGTGTAAATGCAAAATTACGTCTTTTGCATTGACGCACAATCCTATATCTATTTAATTTTCGCTAATTCACAAAATTCCACGACACGCCAAAGTGTATCGTCAAGCGGTTGAGCGGGTAGTGTGGCACGAGGAATGGGCGTCCAGCACCTGACGAATAGTTGACGTGTGATGCCATCAAATAAAAGCGTGTGCGCTTAAGATGGAAATTAGCGTATGCATTGATTATAGGGTAGTTGCCAATGCGGGTGGCATATTGTGCGTCCTGCACTGCAAATTGTCCGATGATGGGCGAGTAGGCAGGTGCATTGTAGCGTGTAAAGTAGCGCACGTCGGCACCAATCTCGGTGCGCAGCACTTTGGCAATGTGAAACAAAAGGTAAACATTGCTATATGCAGAGAATGCCGGCACAGGGTAAACGGCTTTGTTGCTGCTCACCTGGTAGGCAAGTTCGTTCTCCCAATTAAATATGCCCCAATGAAAATCTTGGTTGAGCGTGATGCCCAGTAATTGCACATTCTTACTGGCTTGTGCCACACCAATGGCGTGACGATATGAGGTGTAGTTGTCGCTGTTCTCGAATGGCGTCAGGGTCTCCTCAAAGTAGGTGTAGTTTTGAATGTTCTCAAGTGATACACCTATTTGCGTGTCCTTGTAGCGTAGGTTCGCGTTGACACGGGCATGGAACATTTTGTTCAAATTGTCATTATTCCACCAGGCATTACGGGCCATGTAGTGGCGGTAGTAAAACGATGGGCGCTCGTTGCGTACAAAACCGTTAACCACGAATTGCAGTGAGTCTTTCTTGATGGGGATATTCAGCTTGGCATTGCCTTCCACATTAAATTCGCCCCAGTCGCTGCCAGTTGTACGCAACTCACCCAACACGTTGTAAGTTATGATTTTACTCTGTGTTGACAGAATTTGGGCGCCAACAGTAAAGTAGTTTTCTACAAATTTGCGCTTGTCGGCAACGGTAAAAGATGGAGATTTGAAATCGAATTTGGCCAATTCGTGTTTGCCAAACAGGCGGAGCCCCATCTTCATCCAGCGATTCATGCCCTCGTGCAATTCCATGGCAAAGGTGTTTTCAACGCCCAAATGGTGCGTGCGGTCAAGTGCAGAGTCGCCCGGCAGATAAAAATCGTTGAAATAGCCTGGTGAATTGCTGTTGTTTGCCTCGTTCGAAATGAAGCGGCGTGTGTTATCGTCAACGCTGAGTGTGTGAATAAAACTGCTTACTGGCACAAATTCGCTTGTGATTTTGAGCGTGTCGTTGTCGGTGTGTACGGGCACGTTCTCTGCTTTGTTTTTCGGAACACGTGGCTGGGCTATTGTGCTGACCATGGTCGTGTCCTTGGTCTGTGTGGCAGCTGCAGCCATTTGCTTTACGACTGCCTCGGGCACGATATGGCCTTTTGCATCGCGAAATCGGTGAAATCCCAAGCTGTACCGGTGTGTCAAAAACACCTTGTTGCCTCCAATCTTGTTCCATGCCTTGGCCAGATTGATGGGCATGTCGCCCGTGCCGTAGCGTGTAGGAAATATTTCGGGGCGGTTGACGTAGTCATCGTTCTCGATGCCGCCATTTTCGCGCGTTTTCAGATAAGTGTGTTGCACGTAAGCGTGCATCTGGTAATTGTCGCTGCGGTATGAGGCATAAACCATGCCGTCGAAGTCGGCTGTAGATTGCCCTTCGTAGTAGCCTCGACCGTAGAGGTAGTCGGCATTAAAGCCCAAGCCCAACTTTTTTCCGGCGTTAACGGCGAACATGGCCTTTAGGCGGTCTTCACCATTTTGCTTGTTGCCACATGAATGGTAGGTAAGTGTGGTGAATGGCGACTTGGTGTTGGTGAACAAAAGCGCGTCCGTACTTTTGAGAAAATAGTCGTAGGGCGTTTTGAAGATGAATGGTGCGCTTTGCATGTTTACCCCCTGCTCGTTGAAGAAATGGCTGATACGCGGTGCACCCAGGTTGCCGGTGAAATTGTAATGCCCTGTTGCACCCATCGTCTGGTTCTCGTTTTGAAAACGGTGCGGAATGGTATCATAGGTGGCAGGTATGATGTCGCCAAAGCGTGGACTAATGTGCCATGCGTAGAGGCCTTCGGGCACACCGGTAGTCTCCACACTGTCGCTTGAAAAACCGCCATTGCGCTCCTCCGCATTGAGGTAGGGGTTGATGGTGTGAATATTCTGTGCTTTGCTGCCAAGGCAAAACAGGGTAGAGACAACAAGGATTATTATGTGTATGTGATGTTGTGTCATACAGTATAAGGGGTAAGAATATGAATTTCTTATAAGCAAATTGCTTTGTAAGTCGTATTACCAGGTTCGTCTTGTACAGAACAGTCCTGATGCACTTTACTCTTTCTCGCGCGCACGCGTCCGTCGTTTTTGCCAGTTTTGTCTACACTCTGCACTAATCATGCGTAAGTTATTGACTATCAAGTGATTAAAGCGTGTAGACAACGTGCAAAACACTCTACACTTTAGTTGCACTCGTGGCACAGGTGTAAGCGCTTGTACTTGGGCCTTTTCAAGTCTGCATTTCTTTGCAGGGAACTTGTGAATGCGGTTACGGGAGGTAGAATTTTCAGTTACGGCAGGGCGTCACTCCAGTCGGAGAAACTGTTTTAACTGCCTGTGCATACTGTGCAAACTACTTGCTTGTGCAAGTGTAGACAGGAGTGCAGACAGTTTTTGCAAGTGTCTACACTCTTAAATCTGTTGGTTTTCAAGTTGTTAAGTACCGATAGTGTAGAGTGTAGACAATTTGACGAAATTAAAATTGTAGGGGCGAAATCATTTGTATTTCTCGATAAAGTTGTCTACACTTTTATCACCCAAATCTTTAGCGCGTTGCAGGTTTTTCGATGCTTCGGCTTTGTGTTTGAGCTCGCCGTGTGCCACACCTATAATTTTATAACAGTCGGCATTGTCGCCCCATTGTGTCAATACCTTTTGTGCCGCGTCAATGGCACGTTGGTATTCACCCACGTTGAGCAGCAATGCGGCTTCGTCAATCTGGTAGGGGAGTGGCTGCTCCGCAATGGCTATGGCCGTGTGTAAGTCGTCGAGCGCTTGCTGATACATGTGTGCCTTTTCTTCGGCCTGCGAGCGCAGGTCGTAAAATCGGTCTGTCAAATTGCGCGGGCCGATCATTTGCTCGTATTGGTTATAGTCGGCTACAGCATCGCGATATCTTTCGGCCTTCAATAATCGTTGTGAACGTTCCAAGTAGAACTGCGCGTATTGTGTATTGTTGTTTTGCGGAATGCGGTTGATGCAACTATCGAGCAGGGCTATTACCTGTTGGTTGTCGCCCTTGGCCATCTCGAGCGAACGCGCTGCCGAAAAGTAGGTTTCGCTGGTGGCAAACGCGGCATCGTGGCATGCTGTGATGAAACTGTTATATGCGCCCTGGTAGTTGCGGGCGGCATATTGGCAGTTGCCCTTTTGCACCATGTATAGCGTCATAGGTTTGGCTTTGTATGCCAAATCGGCCTCATGCTCTGCACGTGCCAAATTCCAGTCATGGCCAAGTGTGGAGTCTTTTCCTGCAGCCATGACATTGCGGTAGATGCTGCTACTTATGGCATAGTGTACAGCATCTTCGGTTTGTGCCGTGGTGTCTGTGCAAGTTGTACTCTTTGACAAGGCGGTGGCATAGTCGTTGTTGGCCTTTTCGAGTTGTTTCTTGCCAGCCCAATATTGTGCGCGTTGTACGTAGCCATCGGGCATGTCGGGGTATTGCGCTATAAAATCGGCATAGGCTGTCGTGCAGTTCAGAGAGTCGGTCGTAGGCAGCATGAACAGATAGTTGAGTGCTGCCTGTTTGTCCTCTGGTATGGCGCGGGGAATTTTTAATGCTGCCAAATCGCTGTTGAATGCCGATGCGGCAGTGATGTTGAGTGCATTGATAAAACGTGCGTCTATGGCGCAGGCTTTGGTGGCGTTTTTCTTTACATTTTGTTGCACCACACCAACCAGTGAGCCTTCTTGGTCAATTAGTGGACACCCATAGTTGTGACTGTCGTTGCCAGCGCTAATATGGTAATATGCCAGGGTGTTAAATGCCTCGGTACTGTCAACTGTGGCAAATGGCATGATGGCCTTTTTGTTGGTAGTATAGCTCTGCAGCGTTAACTGTTGTCCCGTTGTGGCTGGCATGGTGACAATGTGATAATAGGCATTGTCCTTTACACCGTCGACGCGGAATTTGACAAGGTCGGTGGTGGCATTGGCCCCCAAAATGCGGCTGATGCTGTATTTCTTGCCTTTTGCATCAACCACTTCGGCACGGGTTGCATCTTTCAGTGTGCTGTAAGCACATACCGCGTTGCCATTGTTGTCAACATAAAATGCTACGTCCGATTTGATGAGCTTGCCTTCGGCGTTGTAAGTAAACAGGTTGAGCATGGCCTTGTATGCCTCCTTTGTGGGAAGGTTGTTTGCGGCTTGTGCCATGTGGCCGTATGTAGTTGTAAAGAGTAGTGTTGCGATGAAAACCTTTTTCATTGTATGTAGGGGAATGTCGTTTGGTTAAGCTTGTGCCATTAGTGCTTTTGCATTGTCGATGGCTGCATCGGTCAGCTCGGAACCAGAGAGCATGTGCGCAATTTCTTCAACGCGCTGCGCTTGGGTAAGCGGAATGATGTGGCTGCGTGTAAATCCTTCGCTGTCTTCCTTGTACACCAGCATGTGGTGGGCTCCTCGTGCAGCAATTTGTGGCAGGTGGGTGATGCAAATCACTTGACAGTTGGCAGCAATGCCTTGCATGACTTGTGCCATACATTCGGCCATGGTGCCTGACACACCGGTGTCAATCTCGTCAAAGACAATAGTTGGCAAGTTGGTGCGTTTGGCAATAAGTGATTTGAGTGCTAACATCATGCGCGCAATTTCACCACCTGACGCAATGGCGCTGACGTCCTGCAATGGCACATTCTTATTGGCTGAAAATAGGAATATGACATTGTCATTGCCACTCGCGTCGGGGGCGGTGCGAGGTGTTATTTGCATTTCCATGCGGGCATTTGGCATGCCCAGCGTGGTAAGCACCTTGATGAGTTCCTGCTCCATTATTTTGGCCGCCGCCTTGCGTTCTTTGCTTAGTTGGGCCGCCAGCTTGTTGCGCAGTGCGCGCAGACGTTCGACTTCGGCCTGTTGCTTTTTTATATCCTCTTCAATGTTCTCGATAGAGTCAAGTTCAAGGCGTAGCTTTTCTGCGATGTCAAGGACGTCGGCTATGGTCGTAGCATTGTGTTTTTGCTCGAGTTCGTATATGATGTTAAGCCTTTCTTCTACATAATTGAGCCTTTGTGGGTCGTACTCGATTTCTTCGGCTTTGCTTTCAACTTCAGCCTCGATGTCTTCCACCTCAATGCGCACGCTACGCAGCCTTTCGGCCAAGTCGGTGGCTTCGGGGTAGTTGTCGCTTATGGCCTCGAGAGTTTCTGCTGCCTGCCTCAGGTTTTGTGAGAGAATCATTTCGTCGGTGTTAAGCAGCCCTTTAGCTTGGTAAAAGGCTTGCTTTATGTCCTCGGCATGTGCGAGCAGGTGCTGTTCGTTTTCAAGCGCATCTTGCTCATCGGGTTGCAGTTGTGCTTCGTCTATCTGGTTAAGCTGGAATGTGAGATATTCTTGATCTGTACGTCCCTTAATGCTGCGCTCTTGTAATTGTGACAACACCAGCTCAGCTTGCTTGCACTGTCCGTACAAGCATTTGTAGTCGCTGACCACTTGAGGGTGAGCCGCAATAATGTCGAGTGTGTCGATGAGAAAATGCTCATTGCGTATGAGCAGGTTTTGGTGTTGCGAATGAATGTCGATGAGCGAGGCTCCAATCTCTTTAAGTTTGGCCGCAGAGACAGGTGTGTCGTTTATGAAAGCACGGCTTTTGCCCGACTGTAATACTTCTCGCCGTATGATGCAGTCAGTGGCATCGAAGTCAATATCGTTGCGTGCAAAGAAGGACTCAAGTCCGAGGTTCTCGATGTTAAATGAGGCTTCAACGGTGCACTTTTTTTCGCCAGACTGAATGGATTTGGCATCTGCGCGTCCGCCCAGTAGTAAATTGAGGGCTCCTAACATGATGCTTTTGCCCGCACCCGTTTGTCCGGTTATGACGGTGAACCCTGAATTAAAGTCGATGTCAAGGTGCTCAATGAGTGCGTAATGTGATATAGTGAGATGATGAAGCATATTCAGTTGTATGTGACTATTATTGTGCGTTTAATAAAAACAGGAGCAAGAGTCTGTTATTTGAATAACTCCAAACCTTGATAGTGCCTGGGTTGAACGCACGCACACGTTAGTTCTTGATATTTTTCAACGTTACTTATTAGATGTCGCGCCAATATGAACTCTGCGAAGCATTAATCTTGGTAAGTATGTTGACAATGTTCTCTTTTTCGCTTGATGTGGTATGTCCCTTGTAGATGTTCATAATCTCATCGCGCTTGAACTCTGTAAAGATTTGTGGAAGGGCACTCATCGTCTTGTTTTCGTGTGCCTGTTTCAGTAGTTCAATAGCTTGAGTTATGCCTGCGCGTCCACGTTCGGTGTTTTCGCTCATCACATCAAGTCCTTGCCGGTAATAGGTATAGAGCATTTTGTGATATGGCTCCATGCCGCCGTCAAGCAGGTCGGTGATTATGGCGTGGCGATTTTTGCTATCTTCAAAGGCTTTCCACCCCTTTTCGTTGAGGCTTTGCGCACTATTGACAATGTCTTGGCATATCTTGAAGTATTCGGTACCGCCAGATGGCGACATGGAATCCATGTCGTAGCCTATAATCATGTATACGTAGTAGGCAAGCATGGCGGTAAGATTATTGTCAATCACGTCTGCTCTGAAGTCCAACTGGTCGTATTCTTGGTAGGTGAAATTGAAATTAGGGTCGTTAAAGGCAAAGCAAGTGGTGGTGTAATTGGCACCATATACGGGACGTGTGCTTTGTACATTTAGCGTGCCCTGAAACGTATTGTCTGAGGGGGAGTATTTCTTTACGGTAATGGCAAAGGTACAGCTGATACGCTCGTTCTTTTTGAATTGCATATTGGTCCATTGCCTGTCATTCAGAAATTGCTCCAAGGTGGTTTTGAGCGTTTCAAACACGGAGGTGCTCGTTCCTTGCACTTGTTGGTGATTGATGCTCACACGGGCATCAAGCTCTTGTGCCTGCATGGGGGTAGAAAGGCTCAGCAGGCAGATTGCACATATTATGTAAAATAGGTGTTTAAGCATGATGTTCAGATAAAGTCAACAATGTCTTCGGCCACTTCGGTCTTGCTCTTGAGTGGAAAGTCTTTTTTTGTGCCATCGGCAAACAGCAGTGTAACCTTGTTGGTGTCGCAGGCAAAACCGGCTCCAGGGGTACGAAGTGAGTTGAGCACGATGAAATCAAGGTTTTTCCGTTTTAGCTTGTCGGCTGCGTGTTCCAATTCGTGGTCCGTTTCGAGAGCAAACCCTACCAACTTTTGGTCGTCGCGCTTGATTGCTCCCAAAGCACGTGCAATGTCGTGGGTGGGTATGAGGTCAAGATGCAAACCACCCGACCCCTCGCGTTTAATTTTATGTTCGGCTGTTTCGGCTACAGTGAAATCGGCTACTGCCGCACATAGTATACCTGTGTCGCAATGCGGAAAGATGCTTGTGGCAGCTTCGTACATTTGCTGCGCGCTTGTTACATCGGTGCGCTTGATGTGAGGGTGGTGGGTTTGCATGGCCACTGGACCAGCTATTAGTTCAACCTCAGCGCCTCGTGCGGCGCATGCTTCGGCCAGAGCAAAGCCCATTTTGCCTGTTGAAAAATTGCCAATGAACCTGACGGCATCTATTTTTTCGTATGTAGGGCCAGCTGTGATAAGCACGCGTTTGCCCGTCAAGTCATGTCCGCTCTGTTGTGCATCTTGCAACTTGAAGAAATGGTTGAGCACATTGAATATGTTCTCAGGTTCTTCCATGCGTCCTTTGCCCACCAGGTGGCTTGCAAGTTCGCCATCAGCTGCCTCAATGATGTGGTTGCCGTATTGGCGAAGCGTTTGCAGGTTGGCCTGTGTAGCGGGGTGACGGTACATATCGAGATCCATGGCAGGGGCGATGAATACGGGGGCTTTCATTGAAAGGTAAGTAGTGATGAGCATGTTGTCGGCTATGCCATGTGCCATCTTGCCCAATGTTGACGCGGTGCAAGGAGCAATAACCATGGCATCAGCCCACAGCCCCAGGTCGACGTGACTATGCCACGAACCGTCGCGTCGTGAAAAGAAGTCGCTGACAACGGGTTTTGACGTAAGTGTGGACAGTGTTACGGGGGTGATAAATTCTTTGCCGGCAGGTGTGATGACGACCTGCACTTCGGCACCGGCTTTGATGAGCAACCGTATGAGTGAACATGCTTTGTAGGCGGCTATGCTGCCGGTGATGCCTAAAACTATCTTTTTTCCTTTCATGTAATTACTTGTTCTTGTCAGATATGGTCGGTGAGCAAACAATAATGGGGGACGAATGTCATGGTGTCATCTTATGCAAACTGCTGTTTGGGCTGCTTGTTATGACCATTCGTCCCCTTTCATTCTTTATTATTACACACCGCGCAATTTGAGGCGCATAAATGTCTGTTTGGTATTTTGCGTGAAGTCACCTTGCATAATCCATGCAAAGTAACCTGGGTCGCGTTGCAGCACATCAGCCACTGCGCGTCCGCGGTATTTGCCAAAGTTGATGGTTTCGACACCCTGATCGTTGTAAACGATGCGCCCGGCTAAATCTACATTGCGGGTGCGGCGCGAGAACTCTGCCAGAAAAGGCACGCTGTTTTTAAGTTCAGTGCCATACCGGTCAAGTTGTGCCTCGAGTACTTCGAGTGTTGCGCGTGTATCGGCTTCGGCTGTGTGGGCGTCGTTCAGATCTTTGTGGCAATAGAATTTGTAAGCCGCGGTAAGGTCACGTTTCTCCATTTTGTGAAAGATGCCTTGCACGTCGACAAACTTTGCATCAGTGACGTCGTAATCTACGCCAGCGCGGATAAATTCCTCGACAAGCAGTGGTATGTCAAAATGGTTAGAGTTGAAACCTGCGAGGTCGCTTCCTTGGAATGTTTGTGCCAATTCAGCTGCATGTTCTTTGAAGTGCGGGCAGTTGGCAACATCTTCATCATGTATGCCATTTACAGCAGAGGCTTCTTCTGAAATATGTCGTTCGGGATTGAAACGTTGAGTCTTGACCGTTTCTGTTCCATCAGGATAGAGTTTGATGTAACAGAGCTCGACAATACGGTCTGTTGCGACATTAAGGCCGGTTGCCTCGATGTCGAAAAATATGATTGGACGAGAAAGTGATAGTTTCATTTCTCTTGTGTTGTAAAATATGCTCATTGTTAGTTGGTGCAGACTGTTATGGATAATACGAAGATTATTCGGGGGGGTAAACAGTCTGCATCAACTCACAATGAATAAGGTGTTTGTATATCAGATAACGGTTTAGTCGTTAAAGACAGAAGGCATAATCAGCATAAGTACTTCTTCGCCCTCTTTCTGCTTGGCCGGTACAATAAGACCTGCACGGCTGGGATCGGACAGCTTGAGTGTAATGTCGTCGCCCTCGATGTTGTTAATCAAGTCAAGCAGCACAGAACCCTTGAATGCGATGCGCATGGGGGCGCCCATATAATCGCAGAGCATATTTTCCTCTGCTGACTTTCCAAAGTCTATGTCCTGACTTGATATGTTCATAGTGTTCGGTCCCAGGCGGAACTTGACAAGTACGGCTTGTGCGTTGGCAAAGACTAAGACACGACGCAGTGCGCTGACGAGTGCCAGGCGGTTGACTGTGACGATGTTGGGATTGTCTTGAGGTATGACGCTACGATAGTTGGGGAAACGGCCCTCAACCAATCGGCTTGTGAGCGAATATTCTTCGGTGTGAACAATGGCCGTACGTTGACCAAGGCTGAAATGTACGTTGCCTTCGGCTTTGGCCAGCATGCCCTTGAGTAGTGAGGCAGGACGTGTGCCAAGCAGGTAGCTGCCTTCAGCATTAAGTTCGGGTGTGGTGAGTTTGGTGAGAGCCAATTGGTTGCCGTTGCTCGAAACAAGTGACACCTCTTGACTGTGAATGTCAAAGCAAATGGTGTTGAGCTGCGGACGCAGGGCGTCATTGGCAGCAGCTATCATGCAGCGTGTAATGCTTGGTACGAGTTTTTGACACTCTAAATCAAAATCAAGCCGAGTTTCGTCAGAGATGGCGGGAGTAGGGTATTCCTCGGCACTCTGTCCCATGAGTTTGTATTGGCCGTTTTGGTATTCAACAGTCAACTCGTAGCTTTCGGTGTTAAGGTAGCATTCGAGTGGCTGGTCGGGAATTTCTTTGATGGCATCTTGCAAAGTCTTGGCATTAACCGCAAAGCGTACGTCGGAGTCGCATTCGTTAAGTTCGGCTTTAGCTGTGAGCGTAGTATCGTTGTCAGACGCTGTGATGGTCAGGGTCGTACCTTGTATGTCGAAGCAGAAACAGTCTAAAATAGGTATTGTGTTTTTCTGCACAATAACACGGCCGATAGTCATCAGTCGTGAAGAAAGAACGGAACTGGATATAACAAATTTCATGTGGCGGAATTTGGTTTGTTTTAGTTGTTTTGTTTGTATGGCAAAATTACGAAAAACAACTGAGCGAGCGAATTTTTCAACTCAAAAAAGCAGTGGGTGAAAGTTTTTTCGTAACTTCGCGACACTATTAAAAATCAAATCAATTATTGCAAATGGAAATCTCAGGAAAGATTATCGTGGCCACAGAACCGCGCACAGGAACATCAGCTCGAACAGGCTCTAAGTGGGTGGCTCAGGATTTTGTTATTGAAACTCACGAGCAGTATCCCAAGCGCTGTGTGTTCGGCGTATTTGGCGAAGATCGTCTGAGGGAATTTAATATCAATGTAGGTGACGAATTGACTGTATCTTTTGATATTGATGCGCATGAGTATAATGGCCGTTGGTTTAATAGCTTGCGTGCATGGCGTGTTCAGCGTGCTTCAGATGCAGTAGCTGCTGATGCTCAGGCTAACGGTGCTGCAGCGAATGCCATTCCTGCTCCTGATGCTACTCCTGCTCCAACTGCACCAGCTGCTCCAGAGGTGTCTCCCACACCTTCGACTTCAGATGACCTGCCTTTCTAAAGTAAAATGGCGTTGCAACGGGTTTTGAAGAGACGAGTCGTGATCAGTTGCTTAAACTTTTGTATATAGAAAATATAAAGCCACCTTGTTATAGCCGTACAAATTGGTATGGTTGTGAAAGGTGGCTTGTCTTTTTATAATTCTTATATTTAGTCTATGGGCATTTTTTTCAAGGTATTGAAGTATACGGTATTGGGCTTTCTCGTGTCAAGTATATTGGCCGTTATTGCTTATCGTTGGATGCCAGTGTCGTTGACGCCATTGATGGTGATACGTTGTGTGCAACATGGCTTAAAGGGTGAGCCTATGGCTGTTCATCACAAATGGGTGCCGCTTAAGCAAATATCGCCTTATTTGCCGGTGGCGGTAATGGCTTCGGAAGATCAAAACTTTATGCATCATCATGGGTTCGATTTTAATGCCATTCAGAGCGCGGCCATTGAACATATAGAGGGAGGACGCTCACGTGGCGGCAGTACCATATCGCAGCAAACTGCCAAGAATGTTTTTCTGTGGCCAACATCATCGTGGGTGCGCAAGGGGTTTGAGGCATACTTTACTGTGCTGATAGAATTTTTTTGGTCAAAAGACCGCATTATGGAGGTGTATCTTAACAGTATAGAGATGGGTCAAAACATCTATGGTGCAGAAGCCGTGGCTCAGCGTCATTTTGGCTGCTCGGCCAACAAATTGCGTCGGTCGGATTGCGCTTTGGTGGCAGCCACATTGCCCAATCCCATTAAGTTTAGTTCGTTGTCTCCATCAAGCTATATGCGCAAGCGACAGAAGGATATAGAAAAACAGATGCGCCACATACCATTTATAGAGGGCTCTACGGAGTGAGGGCAAAGGTGCGGGTGTGCATCGTGTGAGGAGGTAAAGCTAAAAGACGAGATGCGGAAAAGTTGCATACAGCAACTTTTCCGCATCTCGTCTTAATATATGTGTGTTGTGCTTTTACCCTTACTTAGAAAGGGAAAGACTCTTTTCGGTGTTAGTTGGCGGCTGTAAATTCATCAAGAAATCTCACATCGTTTTCGGAGAACAATCGGAGATCCTTAACCTGATATTTCAAGTTGGTAATGCGCTCAACGCCCATACCAAATGCGTAGCCTTTGTAAACCTTGCTATCTATGCCGTTAGCTTCGAGTACGTTGGGGTCAACCATGCCGCAACCCAAGATTTCAACCCAACCTGTCTGCTTGCAGAAGGCGCAACCTTTGCCGCCGCAGATGTTGCATGAGATATCCATTTCTGCACTTGGCTCGGTGAATGGGAAGTATGAGGGGCGCAGACGTATTTTGGTGTCAGGTCCAAACATCTCGCGTGCAAAGGTGAGCAGCACTTGCTTCAAGTCGGTAAAGCTTACATCTTTGTCAATGTAAAGGCCTTCGACTTGGTGGAAGAAGCAATGTGCTCTGGCTGAAATGGCCTCATTGCGATAAACGCGTCCAGGGCAGAGAACGCGGATAGGTGGTTTTGAATTTTCCATCACACGGCTTTGTACAGAGCTGGTGTGAGTACGTAGCACGATGTCGGGGTGCTGTTCTACAAAGAAAGTGTCCTGCATGTCGCGTGCAGGGTGATCTTCTGGGAAATTCAGTGACGAGAATACGTGCCAGTCATCTTCAACCTCGGGGCCGTCGGCAATAGAAAAGCCCAAACGCGAAAATATGTCGATGATTTCGTTCTTGACAATAGAAAGAGGGTGGCGGGTGCCCATTGCTATGGGGTAGGGCGTACGTGTAAGGTCGAGGTCTGAGTGATCGTCCTCTTTGGTGGCAAGGCCCTCGCGCAACTCGTTGAGTTTGTCCTGTATTGCAGTCTTCAACTCATTGAGCTTCATGCCGATTTCGCGCTTGCTCTCAGGGGCGACATCGCGAAATTCGCCCATCAAGCCATTTATCACGCCTTTCTTGCTAAGATACTTGATGCGCAGTTCTTCAAGCGCCTTTGCGTCGGCGGCTTGTAAGTCTGCCACTTCGCCAAGTAATGATTGAATTTTATCTGTTAACATTGCGTTATTGCTTATTTTTCGTGCAAAGATAAATATTTCTTTGCAAATATGTTCTTCTTACCAAGAAAAGCCTTACTTTTGTTGCTCAAATAAGTAGTATTTACAATGAAAGGATTTGTTTATGTTCTTCTGTTTGTAGTGGTGTTGGCCTCTTGTAAGGGAGGAAAGGTTTCTGATCCTGTAGAAAAACAGAAGCCCAGCGTGGAGTCTGATACAGACAGTACTGCTGCTGACAGTCTGCCATTGCCGCCAAAGGCTGCAGATGGGTTGTTTGACGATTTTATTTATTCGTATATGCGTGTGCGTCGTTTTCAATTAGAACGCACCGTTTTCCCCTTGCCCAATTATGTTGATGGTCAAAACAGACCGATAGCAAAGAGTGCGTGGAAATTCGATCCCATGTACAAGAATTTGGATGTTTACACGCTCATATTCGATAGTTCGCGTTCGATAAAAGCGGAGAAGGATACCTCGTTGCGTCATGTGGTGTTTGAGTGGGTTTATCTCGAGAAACATCGTGTAAAGCAGTATGTTTTTGATAAAGTCGACGGACAGTGGCGCTTGACACGTTTGGAATCACATGATATGAGCCGTAATGTGAACAGCGACTTTTATGACTTTTATCGTCGTTTCTCTGTTGACAAAAGGTTTCAGAAGAGTCATATCAAGGAGCCTTTCACTTTCAAAACGTATGATTATGAGAATTTTCAGAGTATCGAGGGTTTGCTCGATGTAGAACAATGGCCTGATTACCGGCCGAAGTTACCATCGGGCACAATTACAAATATCAATTATGGCCAGAGTTATGCTAATTCGCGACGCAGGGTGCTCATGATCTGTAGTCAGTCGGGCGGAATGGGTTGCTCTTTGACCTTTGAACGCTATGGCAAGGATTGGAGACTGGTACGGCTTGAAAACTAAATTATGCAATGAGGTGGTTGTGATGCTGGCGTAAAAACGTTCCGTGTCAAATTACCAACCTCTATAATTAAGAATAGGAAATATGTATTCATTACTACATCATAACACATTTGGCATAGATGTCCAATGTGCGGAATTTGTTGAATATGACTCTGTCGAAAAACTTCAGGCGCTTTTGCCGTCGTTACAAGGAAAACGGTGGCTGCAAATTGGTGGTGGAAGCAATCTGTTGTTTGTAAAAGACTTTGACGGCGTGGTGTTACACTCACGCATCGTGGGGTGTGATGAAGTGCATCGTGATACACACAACGTGTGGCTCCGCGTGGGGGCAGGTGTTGTGTGGGACGAATTTGTGGCCTATTGCGTGGAACATGGCTTTTATGGATTAGAGAATTTATCTCTCATTCCCGGCGAGGTTGGTGCAAGTGCCGTTCAAAATATTGGCGCCTATGGTGTAGAGGCTTGCCAATATATTGAAAAGGTTGAAGCTATAGACGTTGCGACAGGGACGTTGAGAACATTCGACAATCAGTCGTGTCAGTATGCCTACCGTAGCAGTATATTTAAGCATGCTTTGCGTGGCCAATATATCATAACATATGTAACCTATCGACTGTCACTCAAGTTTTCTCCCGATTTAGATTACGCAGCCATACGCAGGGAGTTAGAACGGCGTGGCATGAATCCTGCAACACTCACAGCACAGGATTTGCGGAATATGATAATTCAAATAAGGCAGTCAAAATTGCCCGACCCCAAGGAATTGGGTAGTGCAGGCTCCTTCTTTATGAATCCGGTTGTGGATAACGAATGCTTGCAGCGTTTGTTGAAGAGTTATCCTAATATGCCACACTACAATGTAGAGGGTGGAGTGAAAATTCCTGCGGGCTGGCTGATAGACCAATGCGGTTGGAAAGGCCGAAAAATGGGGCAGGCTGGTGTTTATAGCAAACAAGCGTTAGTGTTGGTCAATTTAGGCGGTGCAACAGGGCAGGATATAGTTAATTTGAGTAACGCAGTACGCAAGGATGTGTATGATAAATTCGCCATACGCATATATCCCGAAGCCAATTTTATTGAATAAATAGTTTATGCCCCGATTAAGGTTTTTAGGCACAGGTACGAGCACAGGCGTTCCGCAAATAGGTTGCCATTGTGAGGTTTGCTGTTCTACAGATTTGTGCGACAAACGCTTGCGTACTTCGGCCATGCTCTCTTTAGATAATGGAGCACATATTCTGATTGATTGTGGCCCCGACTTTCGGCAGCAGATGTTGAGGTGGCCGTACGATAAAATAGATGCGGCGTTGATTACACATGAACATTATGATCATGTGGGCGGCATAGACGACCTTCGCCCGTTCTCATTCCGGAAGTCTATAGATATTTATGCCAACGAACGTTGTGCGCATAATTTGAAACAGCGGATACCCTATTGTTTTGCCGAAAAAAAATATCCAGGTGTTCCCAACATATCTTTGCATGGTTTGTCAGAACTAAAACCGTTCTGTGTGGCAGGCGTAGAGGTTGTTCCTGTAGAGGTGTTACATGATCAGTTGCCTATATGGGGCTATCGCATAGGTAGCATGGCCTACATTACAGATATGAGCAGTATATCTTCTGATGAAATGCTCAAATTGAATGGTGTAAAGCTGTTGGTTATAAACGCATTGCGACATACGACGCATCATTCCCATCAATCCTTGTCGCAGGCGTTGCAAGTGATAGATAAGGCAAATGCACAAACTGCCTACTTGGTGCACATGAGCCACGAGATGGGGTTGCATTCCATTGTCGATAAGAGTCTGCCTCCTCATGTCCATTTGGCTTATGACGGGTTGGAAGTGGAGTGGTAGGTCTGTGTATTTGCGCGATTGCATTCGGACAATTCAGCGTTTTTACGTAACTTTGCGAAAGATACTCAATCAGCGTGGTATGTTGCTGCGCTCTTTTGATAATATTCATGAGAAAGAAATTTACAAAAATACTGTGGACCGTATACGCCGCAGTACTCTTGCTGATAGTGATAGCCGTGTTTTGTGTAGAGCGTGGCTGGATAGGTTATATGCCACCAATTGATGAGTTGCAGAGCCCTATCAGCAAATACGCCTCACAAGTAATCAGTGCTGATGGCCGGTTGATGGGCACATGGTCAAGAAATGAAAACCGAGTGTTTGTGGGATATGACAGCATATCGACGCACATGTTTGACGCACTTGTGGCTACTGAGGATGAGCGTTTTTACGATCATTCAGGTATTGATGCAAGAGCAGTGTTCCGTGCGGTGATAAAACGCGGTATTTTGGGGCATAAAGGTGCTGGTGGTGGTAGTACCATTACACAGCAGCTTGCGAAGCAGTTGTATTCGTCGTCGGCTGAGAGTACCATGCAGCGACTCGTGCAAAAACCTGTGGAATGGGTGATTGCAGTAGAACTTGAACGTCATTATACCAAGGAAGAGATACTGACACTCTATCTCAATTATTTCGATTTTCTGCATAATGCCGTAGGCATAAAGACGGCGGCGAACGTTTATTTCGGAAAATCGCCCAAAGACCTTTCCATTACCGAGAGCGCCACGTTAGTCGGCATGTGTAAAAACCCTTCTTACTTCAATCCGGTTCGTGAACCGGATCGTTGTCGCGAACGCCGTAATGTAGTGCTGCAGCAAATGGTAAAGGCTGGCAAACTCTCTGAAACAGAGTATGCAACATTGAGCGAGGAACCTCTGAAATTGAATTTCCATCGTATTGACCATAAAGAGGGGCTTGGTGCATACGTCCGCGAATATCTGAGACGTATCATGATGGCTGAGAAACCCGACCCATCGAATTATAAAGATTGGCAGCGTCAACAGTACTATGAGGATTCTCTCATGTGGGAAACAGACCCATTGTATGGTTGGTGTAAAAAGAATTATAAACGTGATGGTAGTACGTATGACATTTACACTGATGGCTTGAAGGTATATACGACCATCGACTCTCGTATGCAACAGTATGCAGAGCAGGCTGTTTACACGCAAATGGGCAAAAATTTGCAGCCAAAGTTTGAGGCAGAACGTCGTACATCGCCTAATTTCCCTTATAGTGCCGACCTTAAACGTAGCGATGTGAAACGACGCATACAACGTGCCATCAAGCAGTCTGATCGTTACAGAACGATGAAGGCTGATGGTGCAAGTGATGAAGAAATAGACAAGGCTTTTCACACCAAGGTGCCCATGACGGTGTTCACCTATCATGGTGATGTCGATATGGTCATGACGCCAATAGACTCTATATTATATTATAAAAAATTCTTGCGAGCGGCTTTGGTGTCAATGGACCCCATGACAGGTCAGGTAAAAGCCTATGTGGGTGGTCCTGATTTTTCGCATTTCCAATACGATATGGCCATGGTGGGCCGCAGACAAATCGGTTCAACTATGAAGCCTTTCGTTTATGCCATGGGACTGCAAGGGGGCATGACTCCTTTCACAACCATTCTCAATGTGCAACGCAGCTACGGCGGCTGGTGTCCTCGCAACGCAAGTCGGGCGTCCTATGGTGCGCACGTTACACTCAAGTGGGGCCTCAGCAGGTCTAACAACTGGGTGACGGCAGGTTTGATGTACCAAATAGACCCTACTGGACAAGGACTCGTGCGTGACCTCCATGCACTAGGTGTGGCCAATGACAACATGCAGCCCTCGTTGCCTTTGTGCTTGGGTACGTGCGACATAACTCCAGCAGAGTTGGCTTCGGCCTATACAGCCTTTGTTGAAAAAGGTATCCGTCGTGCACCGTTGCTCGTTACGCGTATTGAAGATGGCGAAGGCAATGTGGTAGCAGACTTCGTGCCTCGTACCAACGAAGTGTATAATGAGCAAACAGCCAGCGACATGATAGATATGATGAAAGCGGTAATAGATGAGGGTACAGGCCGCCGCTTGCGGTCCGTCTATAGCATGAAAGGCCCCATAGCTGGCAAAACAGGTACGACAAACAACAATTCTGATGGTTGGTTTGTAGGTTGTGTTCCTCAGCTCGTCACAGCAGTGTGGGTGGGCGGTGATGAACGCGACATACATTTCAACTCTACTGCTATAGGACAAGGTTCTGCATCGGCATTGCCTGTTTGGGCCTTGTATATGCGTCGCGTATATGCCAATAAGGCTCTTGGTTATGATCCTGAGCGAGATTTTGACAAACCATCTCCGCCTGAGGGCGTGTCGTCGCGTGGGACACATCATCAAACGGGACACGACAGCGATGGCACATCAGGCGGTTCTGAATCGCCGGAACAAGAAATGAACGAAAATAAGGACAAGGTGGCTACAAAACCAAAGCCATCTGGCGAAAAATACTTTGAGTAGTTAGAGGAATATCCCTTATAAATATGTAAGGACTGCCCTAGGTGTCCTTTACAAATATAGAATAACCCGTTGACGGAATGAGACGATAAAAGGGTTGATGACTATACGCATATCCACCGACCAACTCCATTCACTAACGCAACAAATAATATATTCTGCATCATGAAATTCATGGCAATAATACCCGCCCGGTACGCTTCAACGCGTTTCCCCGCCAAACCATTGGCTATGTTGGGTGGAAAACCAATCATACAGCGCGTGTATGAGCGCGTGGCACAAGTATTTCCCAATTTATGCGTCGCAACCGATGATGCTCGCATTGAGGCTGTCGTCAAACATTTCGGTGGTGTGGCCGTCATGACCTCCACCACTCATCGCAGTGGTACTGACCGTTGTTATGAGGCTTTCTGCAAAATGGGGGGAGACGCCGATATCGTGGTTAATGTACAAGGCGACGAGCCCTTTATAGCTCCCTCACAACTCAAGGCTGTAGCGGCTTGTTTTGATGACCCCTCGACACAGATAGCCACTTTGGTCAAGCCCTTTGGCCCCGACGCTACAATCGAACAGATTGAAAATCCCAATAGCCCAAAGGTGGTAGTAAGCAATGATGGCTATGCCCTTTATTTCTCGCGTAGCGTCATACCTTATCTTCGAGGTATAGACCGAGCTTCATGGCCTTCAGCGCACACTTATCTCAAGCATATTGGCCTTTATGCCTACCGAGCTGATGTGCTCGAGCACATCACGCACATGCCGCAGGGAATTTTAGAGCAGTGCGAGTCGTTAGAGCAGTTGCGTTGGTTGCAAGCAGGTTTGCGAATTAAAGTCGGCACAACAGATGTCGAAACGATTGGTATTGACACGCCACAGGACCTTGAACGGGCCGAAGCCTTTTTGAAAACTCAAAAATAACAGAAAACCATGCAACGACATATATATGTATGTGCCATGATGGCACTTTTGATGTGTGGGCCAATACAAGCCCAAAAAATAGTAGTAGGGTCGTGTACGCTCAAGGACGGCGGCATATACACAGGCGAACTTATAGGAGGCAAGCCTGGTGGAAAGGGGCGCGTCCAGTACGAAAATGGCGATACTTACGAGGGCACCTTTGTCAAAGGACTGCGCCAGGGTGAGGGTACATTTACAGCTGCAGATGGCTCACGCTACGAGGGCAATTGGACAAAAAACGAGAAAAATGGTAAGGGTACATTCTATGCTGTCAACAACAACCGTTATGTTGGCACATGGTATCGTAACCAAAAAGAGGGCGTTGGCACCATGTACTATTACAATGGTGATCGTTACGAAGGCCAGTGGAAAGGTGATAAACGCAACGGCCGCGGCACTTATACATACCAAAGTGGAGCCTACTATAAAGGCGATTGGGTGGACGACCAAAAGGACGGCAAGGGCATCTTCGATTGGAATGATGGCTCAAAGTACGAAGGAAGTTGGGCTGCCAATCAACGCAATGGTCGTGGTACTTACATCTATGCTGACGGTGATTACTACAATGGCGATTGGAAAAATGACATGCAAGACGGGCGTGGCATTTACAAATTCCGCAATGGTGATACCTACGAAGGACAGTATGTAATGGGTGAGCGCACAGGTGAGGGAACTTTCCGTTTCGCAAATGGTGATTCCTATGTGGGCACTTTCCTCAATGGTGAACAAAGTGGGCAAGGAACATTTCAGTGGAAAGGTGTAGCTTCATACACCGGACAGTGGAAAAACAACATGATGAGTGGTCATGGTGTATATAAATGGAAAAATGGTGATGAGTACAATGGAGAGTGGAAAAATAATCGCATGGACGGCGAGGGCACATTGCGCTTTGCGGCAGGAGGTCGTTTCAAAGGCACTTTCCGCGACGGCAAGCGTGATGGTCGCTCAGTCGAGATTCGCGCAGACGGCACACGCATAGACTGTACTTATCGTGAAGGACAAAAGCATGGTAAATACAAGGAGTATGATGCTAATGGCAATATGACCAAACAAGGTGAATATTCAAACGGCAGAGTTGTGCAATAAATATAGCAAGTAGGTGTTCGGAATGATTTTATACACTCGGCAAGTGTCAACTTCACGTAGTTAGTACGTTCTCGGGCACATCTGTTTACCGACAACGCACTTCCACATTTTGAACACCTACTTACGAAGTGGCGGCGATAGGTCAATCTAACTCCCCAGTTCATTAACCAGTCAACCAGTTAACCCGTTATAAAAATTCAATTATCATGAGAACAACTAAATCGACAGCGAAGGCAAAAGCGCCAGCTAAGCGTACCGCGCGTCCGCGCCAGCTGAAAATAGTCAAGAGCGATGAATGGTTGCGCCCCTTTGAAGGCGCCATACAAGGTCGCCACGACCATGCTTTGCACAAAATTGAAGAACTCACCGGCGGCAAAGGCTCTTTGAGCGATTTTGCCGATGGACATCTCTATTTCGGCCTACATCGTACTCCTCGTCAATGGATATTGCGAGAGTGGGCACCCAATGCCACAGCCATTTACCTTGTAGGTACCTTCAATAATTGGCAGGAATCCCCCGAATACGCCTTTACGCGCATACCCAATACAGATAATTGGCAATTAAAACTCCCTGCAAAGGCATTGCACCACCTTGATCTTTACAAGCTCTCAGTACATTGGTCTGGTGGACAAGGTGAGCGTGTGCCAGCTTGGGCACGACGCGTGGTGCAAGATGAGCAGACTAAGATATTCAGCGCACAAGTTTGGTATCCCAAGCAGGGTTATGAGTGGAAAAATCCCGAATTCCGTCCTAAGCGTGGTCCGCTCTTCATCTATGAGTGCCACATAGGCATGGCTCAAGATGCAGAAAAAGTTGGCACCTACAACGAGTTTCGTCTCAATGTGTTGCCGCGCATAATAGCCGATGGCTATAACTGCATACAGATAATGGCCATAGCTGAGCATCCGTACTATGGCAGTTTTGGCTATCACGTTAGCTCTTTCTTTGCGCCCAGCAGTCGATTTGGTACCCCCGATGAACTCAAACAACTCATTGATGCCGCACATCAAGCTGGTATATCAGTTATCATGGACCTCGTGCACAGCCACGCTGTGAAAAACGAAGTCGAGGGCTTGGGCAATTACGCAGGTGACCCTAACCAATTCTTCTACCCTGGTTCACGTCGTGAGCATTCGGCATGGGATAGTCTCTGCTTCGATTATGGCAAAAACGAGGTTATACATTTCTTGCTCTCTAATTGTAAGTATTGGCTCACCGAATTCCATTTCGATGGGTTCCGCTTCGATGGCGTCACGTCTATGCTCTATTACAGTCACGGACTTGGCGAGAGCTTTTGCCAATATGGCGATTATTTCAACGGCCATCAAGACGACAATGCCATTTGCTATCTAACTTTGGCCAACCAACTCATACATCAGGTCAATCCTCATGCCATTACTATAGCTGAGGAAGTGAGTGGCATGCCAGGTCTTGCAGCCCCCTTTGTTGATGGTGGCTATGGTTTTGACTTCCGCATGGCAATGAATATACCGGATTATTGGATAAAGACCATAAAGGAACGTCGCGATGAAGATTGGCACCCATCTTCTATATTATGGGAACTTACCAACCGCCGTGCCGACGAGAAAACCATCTCTTATTGCGAAAGCCACGACCAGGCACTTGTAGGCGATAAGACACTGATATTCCGTTTGATTGATGCCGATATGTATTGGCATTTCCAAAAAGGCGATGAGAACGAAACCGTACACCGTGGCATCGCATTGCACAAAATGATACGCCTCGTAACGGCCTCTACAATCAATGGCGGCTATCTCAACTTTATGGGCAACGAGTTCGGCCATCCCGAATGGATAGATTTCCCACGCGAGGGCAATGGCTGGAGTTACAAGTATGCGCGTCGCCAGTGGAACCTTGTAGACAATCACAATTTGTGTTACCACTATCTTGGCGATTTCGACAATCAAATGGTGCATCTGTTGCGCAACTCAGTAAGAGACTTACGCAAGTTCCCCGTGCAGGAGGTATGGCATGATGATGGCGACCAAGTGTTGGCATATATGCGAGGTCCGCTCGTGTTCGTGTTCAATTTCTCGCCCAACCGTTCTTATGAAGGCTACGGTTTCAGAGTGCCAGAGGGAGCATATAACGTAGTGCTCAACACTGATGCTCATGCTTTTGGCGGCAACGGCCTTGCCGACGACAGTGTTTGCCACTTTACCAATTTTGATCCGTTGCTTGCACGCGAGCACAAAGGTTGGCTCAAACTTTATCTACCTGCGCGTTCAGCAGTCGTGCTCCGTTTGCAGTCAAAAGAAGAGAAAGAAAGTAAGAAAAGTAAAGAGTAGTACATATATATTACTATAAAATGCAGAAAAGGGACAAGTACCATTGATTTGGTATTTGTCCCTTTGGGGTATTACGGTCTGCATGAGATGCTTACAATGGAGTTGTGACCACAGTTGGCATAGCCCCTTTTATTTTTGTATTATAGTTTGGTGTAATAGATCTAAACGCGTATAGAGTATTGTACTTCCACTCCATCAATCATAATGCACTGCTTCATAGTCTGGCTTTCTTTAGTAATGAGAAAATATTGTTCACGACTTGTTGTGTTTTGGAGAATTGTTATTATCTTTGCATCGGATCATTCCTCGTAAGAGGATTGGACCCCGAATTCAGGCAGTCTTGATTATGTCAAGTCTGCCTGTCTTACTTTAAAGCCATTAGTGCCAATCTCATCGTAGTATGTTTTTCCTTCCATATCTTGATGTGTTTTGGAAAATTGTTATTACCTTTGCGGTAAAGAAGCAATATAAGAGGCATCTCACACGTCGGCTCTTTGGAGTGCAGGTCGCCGGGATTGTCCTTTTGCTTCTTTTTTTGTTATATGAATTTCATCATATAGAGTATCTCCCCATCAGTCATTTTGCATTTGAATTCAATTATTTGTCCTTTATATTCCACTTGATAAACACTGAAATTGAATGGGTGGTGTATTCCTTGTTCAAATCTAGTGCGAATGGCATTAGGAAGCCATTGCTCAAATTCTGTTGCTGTTTTTAGTACATGGGTGACTTCAGAGTCGCGCATGGCTTTAGCTGCGGTCTCGGTGAAGAATTGTTTTCCAACTCCGATAGTTGTATCCTTCAGAAGTTTGGATCGTTGTTCGTTTGGAACGTGAACCATTTATAATCGTATCGTGCAAGTTTGCATTTACCCAATCTATTGCAAGATTTCGGACATATCTGCAAGCGCAGTGTGTGCTCTACTGTGGCATTGAGCGTCTCTCTAATTTTCTCATTTTGTATTTTTCTTCCATAAATAGTTGCGTTTTGGAAAAATGTTATTACCTTTGCGGCGTGGGAGCGACATACTGAAGACCACTGAAAGCAGCGTGCGACGTTGCAGAACCTGAGGCCAACGGATTATTCCATTGGTCTCTTGTATTTTCTGAGCTTGCCATTGACATACCAAAAGATGTAGTCATGGTGATATTGTTCACTATCCCAAATAGCTTTGTTCCTATCTTGGATTTGTCTTTCCGTAATTGGCTTTCTAAAGCAATGGTCTGTCAGACAAACGCAAGCGTGTTGCGCATCAGAAGCATGGTTTGCATTACGACAACAGTTCATAACTTTCTCTGGTGATTTCACATCAATATATCCAAACTCACCCACTTTCAAATCTGGGTTTGCTTTACTGTCTTTTGGAAGCATGTCATAGACTTTTCTTCTTCCTCTCCAATTTTCTCATTTTGTATTTTTTGACATTGAAATAGTTGTGTTCTGGAAAAATGTTATTACTTTTGCATCGGATCATTCCTCGTAAGAGGTTTGGACCCTACATTCAGGCAGACTTGATTATTCCAAGTCTGCCTGTCTTATTTTAAAGCCATTAGCTGTAATTTCGTCATAAGTGTAGGTCTTGATATACTTCACTTCTTCAATGGCAGGGCGGTGCGTGAACGCGTGCTCCATATAGGAGGCTTCTTGTGCTCCGCTTTCGTTGGTGGAGATTTGAATATCCCAATGAATGCGCCATTTGTTGCGCATAGGATTTACGCATTCTATTGGCTTACGTTGTTGTTTCCTTGTACTCGTATCATAGTGAAAGAGATTTAGAGAGTTAGTATAGTCCAGATGATCATTGCGATGAAACCACCAAATACTGTGCAAGCCCAGTCAATCCAGTCCCAAGGACAGCCGTGAAGCTTGTCTTTGAGTACGAGACATGAGGCTGCGATGATGGCAGAATAGATGGCTGTCCATGGCGACAAGGCGCATAGACCAACCAATAAACCGCCGATAAGATGCTTGTAGCGGTTGCTTTCCATGAGGAAAGACTTTAATTTGCTGAAAATATTCTTCGTTATGCTAGGTTATTAAAAAATTGTATTACCTTTGCAATATCCAAATTGCAGCGAGGTCGGGGAGCCTTCGGTTCTGATGAACGAAGGTCCGACGTCGCCTTTTTTGTTTAAGGGAAGTCAAATGTCTTTATTTCAAACCCACCTTTATTGCTGTTGATAACACAGACGATATGCTTCAAGGCTATTTTCCAGCTTGTATTGGCAAGCATATATTCATACCCTTTGGTTATTTTTTCAGGTGTAAACATAGTTGGCTCGTCAAAATAGAGACATAGCGTGTCTGCAGGTTCGTGTACATCGGACCTTTGATTAAATTTGGCAAGTTGCTTATTCTTTTCTCTTATAGGCCCCCATAGAATAGCTTGTTTTTTGTGATAGATTTAATGTCCATCCTAACACCATCCAAAATCATATCAAGAGACACCATAACATTCCCATCACGACCTTTCTTTTTTTCATCGCATAGAATGATGCTGTGCCCACAAGCAAAAAGACCATCGACGAGTTTTTTTTCAAGTTGAAAACCTTGTCCACTGCCATCATTATGTCCAAGGTGAGTTGCTTTAAGCGCCCCAGTTTTCTCGTTGAATTCTATGTCTTTATAATGTTTGTCCTTTGATAACTTATCGTATAGTTTCTTGTTTTCTTCTATACGCTTTATCTCAGACTTTCTTGTCTTGTCTTTGTAACATTAGTGTACAAGTTTGCATGCTTGACAGAGTTCATTATCAGGAATAAAAGAAAGGTTTAGTTCACCTTTTGCAATGTCGCAGTCTCTGCACCTCCGTATGGTGTAAGGGTTGTAGTTGGGTACGGTTTTGTATTCCATTCCTGGATTGAAATGGAAGATACCCTTTGTGTCGTGTTGCAGCGCTTCTTCGCCCAGTGCAATCACCTCGTCGTGCGGTGTGGCAGGATATTTGGACTTGCACACCTGCACTACTGTGCAACGGCAGTTCCACCCGTTTGGTGGATAGTATTCCTACCAGAACGTGTCATGCAGCTTAACGGCGAGTCAGTTGAAGCGAATTATAGCATACGTGATGGTAAGGGGCGCAATGGTAAGACGACTGGTGGGTACAAAGGGAAGTATATCATTACCTTGCTGGAGCTTGATGGTCAGGTAGGTGATAATGTCAAGTACGGTGTTCAGCTGGAGAACTGTGGCCCGGTGACAAAGGTAGTAGACAGACTTAAGGACGAAAAAGTGGAATTGAAAGTAAAAACTCTGCGCAGATACGGGGAGGCAAAGGCTGCGGCGGGTTTGAAATGACTTCAGCCCCGTGCTGCTGTTATTTTCCTTTGAAGAATTTGATAAGTGCTGTGATTTTGGTAATAATGTAGAGTAATAAAGGCAGGCAAACTATAAGGCAAAATGCAACAGTCAGCACTGTGGCAAATGGGTGCTGCACGATGAGATTGTGAATGGGTTTGAGGTTTGTGGTCATATGTCGTTCGGAAATGTATTTGCTACAAAGGTAATCAATAAAAAGTAGGATAAGATGGCGAGAGAGGTCAGTTTTGCAAAAAAGATAAACGACAACGGCAGTGCCAAGCGCGTTACGGCCGATGCGGAAGAACTGGGGCGTGTGATAAGGGGCGCGCAGGACGAGAGTGAACGGTCGAAGAGTGACATTTTGATCTGGTCGCAGGCATTGCAAGCGATAGATGCACTGCAGACAAAAGATTTCTGCCTGGCAGACGTTTTGATTATAAGTGACTTCTTTTTCCCACTTCCCATAGACAAGATGCACAAACGTATGGAAACGAAACATGCAAAAGGAACCAGATATTATGGATTGCAAATAGGAGAAACAAAGAATCCGTATGACAAAGTGTTGGATAAAATATGGCGAATTAGTGTATGACAAAGACAGGGACGTTTTTTATCAATGAGAAGCACCATCGCCATTGCAAGTCATATTGAATTTTCTTGACCATACTCCTTGGAGAGGATTCCTATATGCAGAAAGTGAGAACGTTGACATGGGAATACGTGATTTCAATGCATTCTGCACTTTTGTTTGTATTCTGTTGATCTTCAGATAGTTATGTAGTGTATATAAACCAGGTTTGTGTATACACTACCATCTGCACGTTGCACTTTTGTTTGCACTATCTACACTGTCATACATGTGCAGGTGAAGCAAGCGGTGTGCTGGCAGTGTTTAGCGTCATAGGGAGAGCGAAAAATAGTTGGAGCAACACAAAATCTGTCCTCCCTATGCCCGATAAACGCTCTCCCTATGGCGTAAAAAGCACTGCCGCCAGCATTAAGTGCTGACGGCAGTGTATATAAAATGTAGAGGCGTCTACACGCTTTTCTCTGTTGATTATCAGTTTATTAGATGCAAAAGTGCAGAGTGCAGACAAAATTAAAAAAGTTTTTAGCCGATGCCAGTCATGACAAATTTGACTTGTTGTGGGGTGGGGCGTGCTTTACTTTGTTTGCGTGTAACCAAGGCTTTTCAATTTTTCGCACACTTGCGTGCGGTGGTCCCCTTGTAATATGATGTCGCCTTGTTTTGCACTGCCTCCTATGCCACATTGCTGTTTCAATAGTTTGCAGAGTGCAAGCATATCGGCTTCATTACCAACAAAGCCCCGCACAATGGTTACAGTTTTTCCGCCGCGGCCAGCACGCTCCATGCTGATACGCAACTTTTGTTGTTGCGGGGGCAGTGTTGAGGGCTCTGAGTCGTGTGCCTCGTTGTAGCTATATTGCGGATTGGTAGAATATACAACTCCTGTACGTTGCTTGCGTTTTGGGGGTGTGGGAGATGCCTGTGTTGGTGTGGCATCAATTTGTGTGGTGTGATTGCCTGTGAGTGCAGCTAATTTTTGTTTCCAATCTTCCATAAATAATATAGTGTTGGGTGTGGTGTTTGGTATGGTGATATGTGCAAAGGTAAAACTTATAGTTTTGATGTGGCAACTTTAGGTGAGCTTTTTGTAAGCAAATATAGATGAAATGCTTAATTTTGCACACCTGTAAAATGAAAGCTCGAATAGCTTTGCAATTCGTTGTGGCTTGGCCATTGTTTGTGCCAATGGACAAATGTAGCGTTTGTTGAAAATTATCATCAAAATTAAATCCTAACTAAGACAAAAAGTAAATAGATGAAAAGTGTGTTGGAGCTTGATATGCTGCAAACGGCTGGTTTGGGCGCGTTGGCATTGGTGTTGGGCATGTGTTTGACGCGTAGGGTGAAATGGTTGCAACGGTTTTGCATACCATCTCCTGTGTCGGGAGGCATTGTGTTTTCGGTAGTGTCGCTTATGCTTTACAAATTGTGGAACGTAGAGCTGGTTTTTGATGGCACGCTGAAGGATGTGTTTATGCTTGTATTCTTTACTTCGGTAGGCTTTCAGTCAAACTTGAAGGTTCTGCGTCGTGGTGGCAGTACGTTGTTGCTGATGTTGGGTATTTTAGCCTTTATAATAGTGGTGCAGAACGTATTGCCGTTGGGCATAGCGTGGATTATGGGCGTCAACCCCCTGGTGGGAATGGCTGCGGGGTCAATTTCCATGGCCGGCGGTCATGGCACGGCTGGTGGCTTTAGTGCTGTGCTTGAAGGCATGGGGCTGTCTGGTGCGGGCACCATCGCTATGGCGGCAGCCACATTCGGCTTGATAATGGGTTCGGTAACGGGTGGCCCGTTGGCAGAACGCTTAATACGCACAAAATTGACGGCAGAGCATCTTGAACCGAAAGACTACGAGGTGGATCCTGCTATGGCGGGACTTGAAAGTGACGAGGCATCACCCGCAGGGCGTGCAAAGCATATAAGCAGCAACGAACAAGAATTTCAACAGTACGCCAAGGCCACGTATGCGTTGCTTATAGTAGTGGCTGCGGGTTCGCTGATGAGTTGGCTGTTACAACAGACGGGGGTGACTTTCCCGACCTACTTTGGGGCATTGATTGTGGCAGCTATAGTGCGCAATGTGGCAGAAGCCTGTAATTTGACGCCCAAAATGGAACTTGATAAAATCGTTAGTGTTGGCAATATATGTTTGTCTGTATTTTTGGGTATGGCCATGGTGTCGTTAAAGTTGTGGGAACTCGAATCACTTGCTTTGCCGCTGGTAGTGATGCTTGTGGCGCAGGTTGTGGCGATGGCTTTAATTGCGTATTTTGTGGCGTTCAACATATTGGGCCGCGACTATGATGCGGCGGTGCTGGTAGCAGGCATTTGTGGTTTCGGGCTTGGAGCTACTCCTAATGCCATGGCCAATATGAGTGCTGTGTGTTACAAGTATCATTATTCGGTAAAGCCTTTCTTGATTGTACCGATTATTGGAGCCATGTTTGTGGATTTAATCAACACTGGCTTTATTACAATGTTCTTGAATTGGATAGGGGCTTGATGTTGTAATTGCGGGTGAGGCGGTGGCAACAGCGTTTTTTAATGCTGTTGCCACCGCCTCATTTTGTGCGTATAGAGTATGTGTTATTTCTGCTTTTTCTTAGAGTCTCGTTTGAAGAGCTCCTTCAGCTTGTTAAACTCGCGTTGCAAGGTGATGCCAATGCCTTGGGTTGTAAGCGATGATTTTGTAAAATATCGGTCGTTTGTTTCGCTGTATGCACGCAGGCTGACGCTGCCGCGTGGAGTTAGCAGGTAGCGTATGTCAAAGTCGCCTACAAAGTTTGTGCTATAGGTGGAGCTCTCGCGGTAGCCGAAGTTTCCGTTGAATAGCAGGCGGTCGTTGAATAGGCGTCCTTGTACCAGACCGTCAACCTCGCTGTTGTTCCACCCCTCAGTGCCAGGCATAAAGTTTGTGCCAAAGCTCCATTTGGAGTTGTTGCCTAACATGGAGGATATGGCAGAGTTAAGTTGCCCTGTGAGGGTGGTGGACAGGAACGAACGCATGGCTGCGCTTGACTGCTGCTGAGCTTGATTGTTGATGTTGGCTCCTGTTGCGGTGTTGGCGGTAGTCATGAAACGTCCCATGCCAAGCAAGCACATCACTTGTTTGCTCATGTCCTCATCTGTAGATATGAGCTGGTGCACCATTTGTTTCTCGTCGTCAGAGATGTTGTGCAGGTCCAAATCAAAGTCTACCTTAGGCGCACGCGCCACGCCCCCAATGTTGAGTATGCAGTCGGCTTTTACCATCTTGTTAGAGAAGCCCGCACCATAATTGAGGTCGTTGAGAGAGACGCCATTCACGGTGTATAGGGCTTTGAGGTTGAGACGGGCGTTGAGCGGGTCGCCAGCAAATGTGATGCTGCTGCCGTCCTGCAGCTTTAGGCTCTTCTTTATAATGTCTTGCAGACTGATGTTGTAATCGCCACGCACGAGGGTGTAGCTGCCGTATATGTCGAAGCCACCTTTGTTGTGCCATCGTGCACGAAGGGGGCCTTGGCCCCAGGCTGTAATGGCATCGCCAGATTTGCCGTCGGTAATTATTTTGATTTGTGTGGCTGGCGTGAGGTCGATCATGAAGTTTAATTGCATGTCGGTAGGCTCGTTGTCGGCGGTGGGTTGGGGGGCTTGATGTATGCGAAGGGTATCAGCATTTGGCATGATGAGGCCGGCGGGCGTCTGTTGCGGCATGGCGTGGAAGCGTATCATGCGGTCGTCTTTTGATAATGCTGTTTGATTGTCGAGGTTGTAAGTAAATTGGCTTGGCGCATCGGGACGTAGTGCGATGTCGGCCGTGAAGTGTGATGGCCACCCTGCCAGGTGAATGTTGCCTGTGGCAGATGTTGTGCAGTAGAATGGTAGCTCTGCCTGCTGGGGCTGATCGTAGCACAACATGTGATTGGCGGTGATGTCGAATGTATAGTTGAGCTTTTTGAGGTGGGTGTGTCTGAGTACACCATTGGCCTTGCCTTTTCCTGAATGTTTGTCGTAGAGGTTGAAATCGTTGAATACGAAAGCACCAGGCTCGAAGCGCACATTGCCGTCTTGCACCTTGTAATTGACACCTGTGGCCAATACTTTGGCTTGACAGTTGGCGGTAACTTCGCCCTCGAAATCGAGCTTTTTGAATGGGCCATAAAGGTGTACATGCCCTGTGGCGTCGCCTTTGAAATCGCCAAATATACCGTCTATGTAGCGGTTGAGAAATGCCAAATCGGTGTGATGGGGGGTTATGTTCAAACTGAGTCCTTTTTCGGCCAGCGATACGTAGCCATGCACTTGTGTGCCGTAGTTGGGGGTGTGGGGCAGTTTCATGTCTGCATCGATGTTGATGCGGTTTTCACTCTTATTCCAATTTGCATGTATGTTGGCATGCCCCATAAGCCCGTTGTTGAAAGTGAAATGGGGAACGGTCAGATTGGCATGGAATTGAGGTTGGTGCTCCTTTTGTGTGAAGATAGCATGCCCGGTAGCTCTGCCGCCAAACGATACGGCGTCAAAATTTATGAGGTTGAGTATGTAGTCAATGTCTATGCCGTTGAGGTTGGCTACAATTGAGTCGTTTTGGCCAGGGGCTATCGTGCCATCAATCGTGAGTGATTGGTTGGCGTGGCTGAGTTGTATGCCTGACATGGCAAGGCGCTTGTTGATGTATGACAGATGTCCGGAAGCAATATGCCAAATTGTATCGGACAGGGCGAATTGCGTGGGACTGATATCCATGTTCAGGTTCACGCCATTACGTGAAGGCACAAATTCTGTAGTGCTTTCAATTGACCCGTAGTATGGGGTTTTGTCCTCTTGGTTGCTCCAACTTAGCTGCGTGTGTAGCGCGCCATGACTGGTTGTGAGATCGGCTGCAATGCGGTAGTTGTTGTTGGCAATGGCTTTTTGTGTCTGAATTAGGCAATGATAGTCTTGGCCTTCGCCTGACAGATAGATGCTCGGACGTATGAACACCTGCGAGGATACGTTTAGTTGGTTGGTGAAGGCTACAATAGATGTACGGCCCATGGGGGCAAAGGTGCCATGAATGTGGAGCGGGCCGTCTGTTGTAAATTTTATATTTGCCAATTTGTAGAGTGCATCGGCATCTTTAAGTTTGGCGTTGATTAGCCATTGATCGTGCGGGGTGAGGGGCGGGTAGGGTTGTGTTTTGTTGACAAGTCCGGGCAAACTGCGGTTGAGCACATTGGTCACACTTTGTTTGATGCGCTCTAATGACATGTTGCCTTCAATGTAAGCGTCGGCAAAATCGCTTTGTATTTTCAGAGTTTGCCGATTGGTGTTGTCGGAAGTGATGGAAGCATTAAATTGGTTGAGGCTGTAGTTGCCTCGTGGCCCATTTTGTATGTCGAGGTTGTTAATCTGCAGCGTGCCATGTGGCAGTGCCCCTTTTTGCCATTTATCCAGGTCGGCTTTGATGTGTGCGCTGACCTGGGCTTGGTGGAAAGGGGTACTTTTGAGGCCAAGATTGGCAAGATGAAGGTTTTGTATGTTTATATCAGCGTTGCCACCAACAATTTGCTTGCCAACCAACGAAAGCTTGGCTATGGCATTGAATTTTGCGTTGGGGTCGTTACTGTTTATGTCGAATTGGGTGGTTCGTGGTGTGTGGTCTGCTTCGATTTCTATGTTGTGGAATTTATAATTGTTCCACGTAAACGCCGGTGCTTGTAGCTTTATGCTAACGCTCTCAAGACGCTTGTTTGCAACAATGGTGGCTCGTATGTCGGCCATTGCATCTATTTGCGTCGGCAGCGACTTGTTGGCGAGCAACTTGTCGAGGGCGAATGATTTGACGTTGATGTGGGAACTGGCATGTTGCCCTTTGATGCTTGCGCTGGCTGTAAGATGCCCAATGGCAGTTTGCACGTCAAGGGTTGTTTGAGTTGTTCCACCTGCCTGGTATGCTGCATTCCCTTTAATGTCAATGTCTCCGACCGCCTTTATGATGTTTTGACTTTTGTTGTCAAGCTTAACCCACGACAGCAGATTGGATGTAAGTGCTTTGCTCACGTGGCATTGGCTGAGCGTGAGGTAAAGTTCTTGTACACGTTTGGGAGCATATTTCAACGTGATATCAGCTTTCAAATGGCTGTCATGTTGCTTGTCTGTGATGGTAAGTTGGTTGAGCTGCAACTTGCCTGGAGTTAGCAGTAATGTTGTAGAAATGCGCAGAGTAAGGTCTTTGCCTTTTGGCGTGTTGCCTAACAGCGGTCGAATGTCAGCGGTCGAAACTTGGATTTTGTTGAGTGTCGCGCCTATGCGCAATGTGTGGGGGAGTTGGTCTATGCCACGTTGAATGTTGTAGGTTGCAAGGAGTGAACCCTGGCGTATGTGCGTATGGGGCATATCGAGGCTGAAATCTTCGATGTCGGCGGCAGTAGGGGTTGCTGAGAATTTGAAGTGCATATCGTTCAGACATACCCCTGATTGCTCCTTAAACGATAGCGCACGTACACGCAGGTCAAGTTGCTTGGTAGTAATATTCTTGAGGCTGATATTGGCGTTGATGTCAGCCAGACCTATATGCGAGGGGTTGAACTTGTGGGGAGTATGTGGTAAGAAACGCTTGTCGTAACGAATGTTGACACGGCGTAGAATAATGGAGTTGATACGCAGGTTGATGCCCGATTTCGGTTTGTGGTCTTTGCTCGCAAAGGCATCTATCAGAAATTGGTAGTTTGCTGCGCTGTCAGCTTTTTGTTGGTAAAGGTTGACATCGGCATCAAGCAACGATACAGTGCGCAGTGACAGTTGTTGCTTGAAGAGGGAACGCAATTCTATTTTTGTGGTAGCGAGGTGGGCTTTCAATAATATTTCGTGCTGTCTGTCGCTTATGCAAATATTGTTGATTATTAAACGGTTGAATAGCCCTATTTGTATATTATCAATGCTAACCTTGCTGCCTATCTTATGACTTAGCTCTTGTGCAACATAGTTGGACAACATTTTGTTGGTTGGAGCATAGTTAAGTATGCCCAACAACAAAATGTATGCGCCAAGAATGGTGCATACGAGCGTGCGTAATATGTTGCGAATTTTTAAGGACTTCAAAGTGGTGGGTGGTGTTATTACAACTCTAATTTTTGAGTGGCATACTTGAGCACTTGTGGCCGGTGTGTGATGAAAATCAATGTGCGGTGTGGGTAGTGCGTGATGATGCGTTGCAGCACAATTTCCTCGGTGGTGGGGTCGAGTGATGAAGTGGCTTCGTCAAAGATGAATATATTGCCATCGGACAGCAATGCTCGGGCAATTGCAATGCGTTGGGCCTGACCTTCGGAGAGGCCGTCGCCAGTTTCACCACAGATGGTGTCGAGTCCGTCAGCTTTTTTGAAAACGAAGTCGGCTGCTGCTATGTGCAGTGCTTGCTTCAGTTCCTCGTCGGTGGCTGAGGGGTTGCCTTGTAGCAGGTTACTGCGAATGGTTCCGGAAAAGAGTGTGTTGCCTTGTGGCACGTACGCAAAATTTGTACGCATGTGGGGCATCATAGGGTAGTTGTTTCCTTGTGAGTCGGTGATGATAATGTTGCCCTCGATGGGTGTAACGAGTGAGAGTAACAAGCGAATTAGTGTTGTCTTGCCTGCTCCAGTTTCTCCCACGATGGCAGTGACGCTGCCCGCGGGAAATTTGTAATTAAAATGATTGAATATCAGTCGTGATTTGTGCGTGTATTGAAATTTTACATCAGTTAGGTTAAGTTGCAGTGGTGGCGTCAGCTTGAGTGGCGGACACTGCTCTTCTTGGGGCAGTTCTTCTAATTCCATCAATCTTTCTGCCGCGGTGAACGAGGCGATGAATACAGGAATGAATTTTGAAAGATTGCGTACGGGGCCTTGTATCTGTCCAACTAATTGTATGAAGGCAAGCATGGCACCATAGGTTATTAGCCCTTTTGACAAGTTTGTTGCGCCCCATGCGAATGTGACAAAGTAACCGGTGGCAAAACCCAAGTTAAGCAGACTTGATGAAATGGTTGAAAGTTTGGTACGTTTGAGTATTGTTGCGTGCAGACGTGATTGTTGCGACGAAAGTTTTGTTATGAAAAAGTCGACGCGTTGTAATGTCTTGACAATCAATACATGTTGTAGTGTTTCTTGGAGTATGGATTGAATGCAGCTTTCCTCGTTACGGGCCTCGTGAGTAAGGTTGCGCATTTTTTTGAAATAGAGTTTGCTACTGATGATGAAGAATGGCACTACGCATACGATAATGATAGCGAGTGTGCTATCCATAAAGAATAAGAAGAAAAATGCGCCGACAAATTGAGTGAATGTGGTGATGAACGAAGGTATGCTCTCGGTGGCAAAACTTACCACGTCGTTGACATCACGCTCCAATCTGTTTGTAAGGTTGCCCGTGTGGTATGTTTTGAGCGTGGCCCATTGCCCTTGCAGCAATTTGGTAAATATGTGTTGGCGCATGCGGTTCTGGGCTTTTACTCCCAATATAGCGCTGATCCAACGTGACGAAAGGCTTGTCAGTATGCGCAGTAGCATGATAGCGCCAATAAGCACTAATGCCTGATTGAGTGTGCATGCTTGTGTTTGGTGTGTGGCTGCGTCAACTGCCAATTTTGTGGCCCACACGAATGCAAGGTCAAAGAACACGAGCAGCACGCCAACTATAGTGTTGAGTGTTGCTTGCAATTTATATCCTTTAAGCTGTGTGAGTAAGTAGCGTATGATGTGTGGTATGGGGCGTGTCATGCTGGCTATATGTGTGTGCTTGTGGGTTTGCTTTACGTTTCGCCTGTCTATTTAATTGCGTTGGTCCGCTCCCCACATGAGTTTGTCTCGCAGCGTTTCGAAAAAGTGCTTGTGCTTGATTTTGACAACGTTAATGGTATGTGGCGCACGATGTATACTAATGACGGTGCTGTGTGGCAGACTCTCGCTTTGACCGTCGCATGCCAAGAGAAAATTCTTGGTGCGGCTGCACACTTCAAGTCTGATTTCAACATCGTCGCGCACCACAACGGGGCGTACCGACAGACTGTGTGGGGCAATTGGGGCTATGCAGAATGTGCCTGATTGTGGTACCAATACTGGACCGCCCACACTCAGAGAATAGCCTGTTGACCCTGTGGGGGTAGCAACAATCAAGCCGTCTGCCAAATAGTTGGTCAGGAAATGGCCGTTGACGTATGTGCTGATTTCGATTAACGATGAATTGTCGTGTTTGAGCACGGCTACCTCGTTCAGGGCGTAGGGGTAAAAGTTTGAGAGCTCTCCGTTTTTAAGTACGGCCAGAGCTTTGCGATTTTCCACCACGTAATCACCTTGGCACAATGCTTCGAGTGATTCGTCAATAGCATTTGGCGAGACATCGGCAAGAAAACCGAGCCGTCCGGTGTTTACACCTAAGATGGGTATGCCGCGTGTGCCAATCATTGAGGCTGTGCCGAGAAATGTTCCATCTCCGCCAATAGATATGGCTGCGTCTGCATCGCATAGCTCGCAGTTGCTGAATATTGCGGTCTGTGCAAGGTCTATTCCAAGTTTGTCGCGTAGAAATAGGGCAAATTGCTCTTCAACAGAAATGTGTACATCAAGACTCTGCAATTTCTTTAAGATAGCTGCCACATATTGGTTCTTTTTGGTTTGGAATATGTTGCCGAAAATAGCTATTTTAAGATGAGAGTACTTCATATATGGATAAAATATCTTAATTGTTCGTCTAATTCTATTAAATGTTAGTATTACGATGCCGTTTGAAAGGCAAAAAAGCAGTACTTTTGTAATTCAAAGCAAAAACTAACAAGCGCAAATTTACGTTTTTCGTTGGATATAACGAATAGTAACCATGACAAAGTTAAGTGTAAATATCAATAAAGTGGCCACGCTCCGCAATGCGCGTGGCGGAAATAATCCTGATGTTGTGCGTGTGGCGCTGGACTGTGAAAAATTTGGTGCTCAAGGTATAACCGTGCACCCCCGTCCTGATGAGCGGCATATACGTCATCAAGACGTGTTTGACTTACGCCCAAGATTGTCCACTGAGTTTAATATAGAGGGTAATCCGAGTGATGATTTTTGCTCTTTGGTGTTAAAGGCAAAACCCGACCAGGTGACACTTGTGCCGGACGCGCCCGACCAACTTACCTCAAATCATGGTTGGAATACGATAAAGCATGAGGATTTTTTGCGCGATGTGGTAGGGCGGTTTAAGGCTGCGGGCATCAGGGTGAGCATCTTCATAGATGCACAACCAGTGTTGGCAGATTATGCAAAAAAAGTCGGTGCTGACCGTGTGGAGTTGTATACAGAACCTTATGCGGCCAATTATGCAGCCAATAGGGAGGAAGCAATAGCCCCCTTTGTACAGACAGCTATTCATTGCCGTGAAATAGGGCTGGGCTTGAATGCCGGACACGACTTGAGTTTGCAAAACCTTGCCTACTTTCACCAGCAGATACCATGGGTTGATGAGGTGAGTATAGGGCATGCCTTGATTTGTGATGCCTTGTATTTGGGCTTGCGTGAAACGATAAGTGAATATTTGGCTTGCTTGAAATGACCTGCAAGTTGAATGGTTGATAAAAATATAAGCTAAGCGGTTGCTTTCGGCAAGTCATAAAAGCTTGCTATAAATATTAAATATCAGAAGTTGTGAATGCTGCTAAGGCTGCGTTCCAACGGTGTTGAACATAAAATTACAAAATGATTTACCTTATTCTTGCTGATGGCTTTGAGGAAATGGAGGCCATAGGCACTATTGACATTTTGCGTCGCTGCGGTTTGCAGGTGCAGACCTTGAGTATAACTGGCAAACGTGTGGTTGTAAGCGCACGTGGCGTGATAGTTAAGGCTGATAGTTTGTTCCGAAAAAATCACTTGATACATTGTGATGCGCTAATATTGCCAGGTGGCTTGAAGGGCGCTGAAACGATGAATAAAAATGCGGTGTTGCGCTTGGCTATTAGTCAGCAGTGTCATGAGGGTACTATTATTGCGGCCATTTGTGCGGCACCGATGGTACTGGGCACAGCGGGCGTGTTGAAAGGAAAGCACGCTACCATATATCCAGGCATGGAGGAGCATATCGAAGGCGCAATTTGTCATAGAGAGGCTTATGTGATAGAGCACGACAATGTAATCACTGCAGCCGGCCCTGCAGCCACGCGTTTGTTTGCTTGTGCCATAGCACGTCGTCTTGTGTCAAATCCGACGATAGTAGAGCAGATTGAAAGCGATATGCTGTTTGAGGGATATGACAAGTCGCAAGAGCAGGTGCTTCGGTTCTGATTGATGATAAACACGCATGTTTGATCCGCTGCAGACAGATATTAAATACTTGAAGGGTGTTGGACCCTTAAGGGCAAAGACGTTGGGTGAGGATTTGAATATCTTCACCCTTCGTGACTTGTTGTACAACTTTCCTTACAAGTATATAGACCGTAGTGTCATTCATCAAATAAAGAATTTGACAGATGGCATGCCTTATGTACTGCTGCGTGGCCAAATTGTGTCAAAAAATATCGAAGGAACAGGGCGGCGTGAGAGGCTCGTTGCTCTGTTTTCGGACGGTACGGGCTATGTGGAGCTTGTGTGGTTCAATTGCATCAAAACGCTTGAAAAGAAACTTGCCTTCAACCATACCTATGTGTTATTAGGCAAGCCCACGAGCTTTAATGGCCGAATTAGTATCGCTCACCCCGAATTGGAGGACGCACAGACAACAGAGTCGCAGCCTCTGACCATGCAGCCTCACTATCACACATCAGAGCGTATGAAGCGTCAAGGCTTTAGTTCACGCACAATGGGTGAACTCGTAGACCGCGCTTTTGACATGCTTCATGGCAAACCTCTTGCAGAGACGCTCCCTCAATACATGATATCCGAATATCATTTGATGGGGGTGGACGAGGCTATACGCAAGGTGCATCGTCCGCGGTGTGCAAATGAATTGCCTGAGGCAAGCCGACGCCTGAAGTTTGAGGAACTCTTTTACCTGCAACTCGACATTTTGCAGTATACGCAAAATCGCAAGTTGCATTATGACGGGTTCGTTTTTAGCAAGGTTGGCGACTGCTTTATGCGCTTTTATAATGAGCGATTGCCTTTCGAACTAACGAATGCGCAAAAGCGTGTGGTAAAGGAAGTACGTAAGGACGTGGCTACAGGTAGCCAAATGAACAGACTGTTGCAAGGCGATGTTGGCAGTGGTAAAACCATGGTGGCATTGTTGTGCTGCCTTTTAGCACTCGACAATGGCTTTCAGGCTTGCATAATGGCGCCTACAGAAATCCTTGCAGAACAGCATTATCAGTCAATAGTAGAACAGATTGGTGAATTGCCAATCAAAGTTGATTTGTTGACAGGTAATGTAAAGGGCAAGCGCCGTAAGGCAGTACTTGATGGTGTGGCTGATGGTAGTGTCAAAATACTTGTAGGTACGCATGCACTAATTGAACCATCGGTGTCGTTTCTTAATTTGGGCTTTGTTGTAATTGATGAGCAGCACCGTTTTGGTGTGAAACAACGTGCCAAATTGTGGGGAAAAAATGTACGGCCGCCCCATATATTGGTGATGACCGCCACTCCCATTCCGCGCACATTGGCCATGACCGTATATGGAGATTTGGACGTGAGCGTGATAGACGAATTGCCTCCCGGTCGTAAACCCGTGCAAACGGTGCATTACAGGCAAACCGACCGTGGTAAATTGTATCAGGGCATTCGTTATCAGTTGCAGTTAGGACGGCAAGTCTATGTGGTGTACCCCTTAATAAAAGAAAACGAAAAGCTCGATTTACGCGATGCCGAAACAGGTTATAACCAACTGGTAGATGTGTTCAGAGACTACAAGGTTGGCATAGTTCATGGCAAGATGAAACCTGTTGACAAGGAGAATGTGATGAGGGCGTTCAAAAAAGGCGATATCCACATATTGGTGTCGACAACGGTTATCGAGGTCGGGGTGAATGTGCCCAATGCTTCTGTCATGGTTATTGAAAATGCTGAACGGTTCGGTCTGGCTCAGCTGCACCAATTACGTGGCCGTGTTGGTCGTGGTGCAGAACAATCGTACTGTATACTGATGACCAAGGACAACCTTAGTGATACGTCAAGTCGCCGTATGCGTGTGATGGTTGACAGTACAGATGGCTTTGTGATAGCAGAGGAAGACATGAAATTGCGTGGTCCTGGTGATATCGAAGGAACTGCGCAGAGTGGAATGCCTTTTGACCTTAAAATAGCCAACATTGTCAAAGATCAAGAGTTGCTTGAGGTAGCACGTGAGGCTGCCTCACAAGTGCTGGCAGGTGACCCTCATCATAATTTGCCACAAAATGAGGTGGTATGGGCACAGTTGGCACGGTTAAAAAAGACGCAAATCAACTTCTCAGCTATATCATAAATAGTTCCTGTGGCTTTTTGTTGAGAGTGCACCCGTTGTTGAGAGTGCACCCGTAAATATATAAAATGTACGAAGGTATGAATGCAGTGGTACGTTTTTTGAAAAATTGGACTTTGCCCGTGGCTATCACGGCAGGAGCTTTGGCTTATTTCGCCTATTCAAATTGTCCTTATCTTCAGTTTACAAAACCTTATGCTATGCCGGTTGTATCAATAGTGCAACCGCTGCTGATATTTTCAATGCTATTCTTATCGTTTTGTAAAATTGATGTGTGCGATTTGCGTCCCAAAATGTCGCATCTGTGGTTATTGCTCATACAAATAGCCAGTTTCGCTGCAATATGTTTGTCGCTTTATTTATTCCCGCACATCAAATGTGGTGTCGTGCTCGAAGCAGCAGCATTGTGTTTGATATGCCCGACGGCTACTTCGGCATCGGTTGTTACTTTGAAACTGAAGGGTGATGGGGCAGACATAACCATGTATACATTGCTAATCAATCTCATGGTAGCCTTAGTTGTGCCAATTTTCGTGCCTTTAATCAACCATCATTCATCAGATTTGGGCTTTTTGCAGTATTTTTGGCAGATAATGGCCAAGGTGTTCCCGCTACTTATATGTCCGCTCATAGCCGCGCAACTTGTAAGACACTTTTTGCCGCGTTTGCACAAGTTGCTGACATCGTTCCATGACCTTGCTTTTTATTTGTGGGCTGTGGCCTTAGGCATAGCCATAGCAGTTACGGTGCGCAGCATAGTACATACCAATCATTCGATTGGCGAGCTCTCTGCCATAGCTGTGGTGTCATTAGTTTGTTGTGCTTTACAATTTGGTTTAGGGCGTTTGATAGGCCGACATTATCAAACCCCTGTAAGTAGTTGCCAGGCTTTAGGACAAAAAAATACAGTCTTTGCCATTTGGTTGGGGTATACGTTTCTCAATCCCGTAACTTCCATTGCAGGCGGATTTTATAGCATTTGGCATAATTTGTACAATACGTACCAACTGCGCAAGCAAGCCACCGGCAAGAATCGTAAATCAGTTAAACAATAAAGTTCGCTTCCTTTGGGAGGCAATTTCATGGCATATGACGTTTTATGGGTGGTTCTAAAAAAATCTGTTTTCAGAATTATTAGAACCACCCTTATATGATATTCATTGCCCGTAACACATTTATCTGATATCCAGAATTTTGTGCGTCTGAAGGGATAAACGCCATTTGGGGTTTGTTTTGCAAAATTCGATAGTGTCTTTAATTAGTTGTTTGTTACGCAAGTCGTTTCCTGTGTCGCAAGGTTGTAAAAAATAGTGATCGGAATGTACAGTAGGGTAGGTAGCAGGCTGCGTTCCGTTGTACACTAATTTTAATTCGTTACAATGTTTGATTATCACTTTTGCTGTGTTCGTGTTCAAAAAAGTGTCCTTTGGCGATAGCGTAATCCAGTCAATGTTTTCGGGTATGTTGTGCGTACCATTTGTTTCGATTGCCACGAACTTGCCACATTCGTGCAATTTGTCTACCAGGCTTGCTGTGAGTTGCAGTGAGGGTTCGCCGCCTGTTATCACGACATGCTTGGCTGGGTATTTTGCAGCTTCGCCGGCTATCTCGTCTTCACTCATTTCTTGTCCATGCTGATGGTTTGTGTCACAGAATGGACACTTCAAGTTGCACCCCGAAAAGCGTATGAACACAGCGGGCGTTCCGGTAAAGAAGCCCTCGCCTTGTAATGAATAAAATATCTCGTTAATCCTCATGTGTGTCTTATGAAGCATATTTTACGACAGGAACTTTGAACATGGCTTAAAAAGGAGCCGATTCAAATCCTGGTTTAATGTAACATGCAACGTTTCCTTCTGATTCTTGAAACGTGACCTTATAGCATTTAGGCACCTCGTTGCAAATCCAGTGAGCCAAATTCTCAGCAGTAGGGTTAAAGTCAAAAAGGTTGTTGAGAAGTTGGTGGTCCATCTTTTCTTTAATTTGCCGTTTAACATGACTGAAGTCAATCACCATGCCATTCTCGTCAAGCGTTTCAGCACAACAATATATGGTGACAATGCCGTTATGTCCATGCAGGTTTTGGCATTTACTCTCATATGTCAAGTGTAATTGGTGAGCAAAGGCTATTTCAATGCGCTTTGATATATAGTACATGATATTGGGAAGTATTTAATTCGGTATGCAAATTTACAAGAAAGCGTGTTATAATCAAAAACTGTGTGGGGCAATTAACGTATTCGCAGGGCTGTTTGGGCGTGCTTCAAACTTGTTGATTTGATAGTGTAATGCGCTTTAATGATTATTTATGTAATAATTATAGCTGTTATACAAACAAAATGTTGTATCTTTGCCCGTGTGACGCGCTGAATGTAAGCGTGGTTGTGAATAATGATACAAAGTGACTAAACAAATCAATCTATGACATACGACATCAACATGATCAAAGACTTCTATGCATCATACGCACAGAAGGTAAATATGATACGTTCAAAAGTTGGCCGTCCGCTAACTTATGCCGAAAAGGTGCTTTTCTCGCATGCAAGTTCCAACGTGGACAATTATGATTATAGTCGCGGCACAGATTATGCGACCTTTCAGCCTAACAGAGTGTGCATGCAAGATGCCACGGCACAGATGGCCATACTTCAATTCATGAATGCTGGCCGGGCGCAAACTGTAGTGCCAAGCACCGTTCATTGCGATCATTTGATACAAGCTTATAAGGGTAGTGAAGTCGATTTGCCAGCGGCTCGCAAGGTAAACAGTGAGGTGTACAACTTTTTGCAGTCGGCGGCCAAACGCTATGGTATGGGCTTTTGGGGGCCAGGTGCTGGCATCATACATCAGGTTGTACTCGAAAACTATGCATTCCCTGGCGGTATGATGGTTGGAACCGACTCACACACACCCAATGCCGGTGGACTTGGTATGGCGGCCATTGGAGTGGGCGGTGCCGATGCTGTAGACGTGATGGTTGGCACACCATGGGAGTTGAAAGTTCCCCGACTGATAGGTGTAAAATTGACAGGCAAACTCTCTGGTTGGACATCGCCAAAGGACGTTATCTTATATCTGGCTGGTAAACTCACCACAAAGGGCGCAACCAATGCTATTATAGAATATTACGGTCCGGGAGCAGCTACAATCCCCGCCACGGGCAAGGCCACCATTTGCAATATGGGAGCCGAGGTAGGCGCAACAACTTCAATGTTTGCTTATGATGCGCAAATGGCCGATTACCTCAAGTGTACGGGACGTGCTGACGTGGCCAAATTGGCTGATGAAGTGGCAATGGACTTGCGTGCAGATGCTGAGGTGGAGGCAAATCCCGAGCAGTACTACGACCAGTGCATTACCATAAATCTTGACGAATTGACACCCTACGTTAATGGGCCGTTTACTCCCGATGCGGCTTGCCAAGTGTCGGAAATGGCTGCCAAGGTAAAGAATGAAAATTTGCCTCAACAGGTAGATGTGTGCTTGATTGGTTCATGCACCAATTCTTCGTATCAGGATATGGCACGTGCGGCATCGGTTGTCAAGTCCATGCTCGCAGCTGGGCACGCCTTGAAGTCGCAGCTTATAGTGTGCCCGGGTTCAGAACTCGTGCGCACTACAGCAGAGCGTGATGGCATTCTTGATGTGTTCGTCAAGGCCGGTGCCACCATTATGACAAACGCCTGCGGTCCTTGTATAGGTCAATGGAAACGTGAAAATCCACACCCAGAGCGCCCAAACAGCATCGTTACCAGTTTCAACCGCAATTTCGCTAAGCGTGCCGATGGCAATCCCAATACATACGCCTTTGTGGCTTCGCCCGAAACGGCCGTAGGGTATGCCTTTACGGGTGATTTGACCAAGCACCCCTCTTTCATGCCAGAACTAAATTGCAGCATGCCGCAAGGTGAGGCCTTGCCTGCTAAGGGCTATGCCTCAGATGCAGCGTGCGTGCAGGCTATCAAACCCGCATACAACATACAACCCGATGCGTCAGTCGAGGTAGAGATTAAACCGGACAGCGAACGTTTGCAGCGTTTGCAGCCCTTTGCTGCTTGGAATGGCGAAGACTTCCAACAGTTGCCATTGCTGATAAAGGCAAAAGGCAAATGCACTACCGACCATATATCAATGGCAGGCCCTTGGTTGCGCTACCGTGGCCATTTGCAAAATATTTCGCGCAACATGCTGCTTGGTGCAGTCAATGCCTTTACGGGTGAGACCGGTTGTGTGAAAGATTTGACAACGGGACAGGAGAGTGAAGTGTGGCAGGCTGCAGCGCATTACCGCGACGCGAAAGGTGGCAGCGTAATCGTGGCCGAGGATAATTATGGCGAAGGTTCAAGTCGTGAACATGCCGCCATGGAACCACGCTATCTTGGCGTTAAGGTCGTGTTGGTAAAGAGCTTTGCCCGTATACACGAAACAAATCTCAAGAAGCAAGGCGTGTTGGCACTGACTTTTGCCAATCCTGCCGATTATGAAAAGGTTAAAGAGGGTGATGCGTTCACAGTGAAATGCAGCTCGTTGGCAGTAGGCAAACAAGTGCAAATAGACATACATCATGCCAATGGAGAAACCGATACCATTTGGGCAAATCACACCTATAACAACTTGCAAATAGCATGGTTCAAGGCCGGCTCGGCTCTGGCCGCCTCGTAATAACCCATGCCTTTGGGTCGCACGAACAATCGTAATCGAACGGTTCTGTAAGGTAGTTCATGCTACTTACTCTACTCACGTTGTTTGTGTCTGAATTTGAAAGGATAAGAATTACATCTCACATAATAATTTGAACAAAATGACAGACAACAAAATACAGGTTGCGTCTGATGGCGCGCTCACAGTACCAGCCCATGTGGCCATACCATTTATAACAGGTGATGGTATTGGTGCCGAAATTACTCCGGCCATGCAGCAAGTTATAGATAAAGCTGTACAAGTGGCTTACGGCGCAGAACGAAGCATTGTTTGGAAAGAGGTGCAGGCAGGGCAGCACGCCTTTGATACGTTGGGCACTTATCTGCCCGACGACACACTGAAGGCCTTTGTCGATTATCATATAGGCATAAAAGGCCCTCTCACCACCCCCGTAGGTGGCGGCATACGTTCGCTTAATGTGGCCATGCGCCAGGGGCTTGACCTCTATGTCTGTCTGCGTCCGGTGCGGTGGTTTAAGGGCATTGAATCGCCGGTGAAACACCCCGAAAAGGTCAATATGGTTGTATTCCGCGAAAATACTGAGGACATCTATGCTGGCATAGAGTGGAAGGCTTGTTCGCGTGAGGCACGTCATTTTTACGAATTCCTTCACGATGAAATGGGCGTAACCAAGGTGCGTTTCCCCGAGACTTCAGCGTTTGGCGTAAAGCCTGTTTCTATTGAGGGTTCCAAACGTCTTGTCAAGGCTGCTTGCCAATATGCACAGAGCCAAGGCTCCAATCATGTCACATTGGTGCACAAGGGCAACATCATGAAGTTTACCGAGGGTGGTTTCAAAAATTGGGGCTACGAAGTGAACGACGAATGCTTTGGCGGCAATGTGCGCATGGACGACTGCATCTGTGATGCTTTCTTGCAAAACGCGCTGCTCAAACCCGAAGCCTACGATGTGATAGCCACCATGAATTTGAATGGTGACTACGTTTCAGACATGTTGGCCGCACAGGTTGGCGGCATAGGCATTTCGCCGGGTGCCAATATTAATTATGAGCAGGGTAGGGCTGTGTTCGAAGCCACTCATGGCACGGCTCCCGACCTTGCGGGCACCAATCAGGCCAATCCTTGCTCGTTGATACTTTCGGGCGTGATGATGCTTGAGCATCTGGGTTGGACAGAGGCTGCCAAATTGGTGACTGCCGCGCTCGAAACGCTCTTTGGCGATGGTTATGCTACTGCCGATTTGGCACGTTTTATGGATAATGGCAAACCTCTCGGCACAAAGGAATTTGCAGATGCACTGTGTGATGCAATAACCAAATAATCAACTTGGCTATGACAACAAATAAGAAAGAAGAATACCTCATATATAAATTGGCAGACAACATGAAGGGGTGCGTCAAAATTGATGCAGACCTCTTTCGTAAACTCGACGTAAAGCGTGGCCTGCGTAATGAGGATGGCACAGGCGTACTTGTCGGATTAACCAATATTGGTAATGTGGTGGGTTACGAGCGTACTGTAGATGGCTTGCGCCCGATCGAGGGTAAACTCTACTTCAGAGGCTATGAGGTGTCAGACCTTGTGCACGCTGTGTTGCACGAGCAGCGTTTTGGATATGAAGAGATAGCCTATCTGCTCTTGTCGGGGCGTTTGCCTGACAGTGAAGAGCTTGAGCAGTTCCGCCACCTCTTGGTAGATAACATGTCATTGATGTCAAAAACTACTTTGAACATTGTAGAACTTGAAGGCAATGACATAATGAATATATTGGCCCGTAGTGTGCTCGAATTGTACACCTACGATGCCAATCCTGATGACATTTCGCGCGAAAATCTCATGCGTCAGAGTGTCGAGCTTATTTCAAAGTTCCCTACTATAATAGCCTATGCATATAATATGTTGCGACATAAGGCTCTCGGGCGTTCGCTGCATATCCGCCACCCCAAGGAAGGCTTCTCGTTGGCAGAGAACTTCCTGTACATGTTGTTGGGCAATCATTATACTCCGCTTGATGCACGCACGCTCGACCTGCTCCTGATATTGCAGGCAGAGCATGGTGGTGGTAACAACTCTACATTTACGGTGCGCGTCACCTCTTCAACGTGTACCGACACCTACTCGTCAATAGCGGCAGGTATAGGTTCGCTCAAAGGCCCTAAACATGGTGGAGCCAATATTCGGGTTCACCACATGATAGAGCATCTCAAGCAAAACATCAGGCATTGGGACGACGAAGCCGAAATAAGCCGCTATCTGCACAAGATAGTCAAGAAAGAAGCCTACGACTGTACCGGTTTGATTTATGGCATAGGCCATGCAGTGTACACCCTTTCCGATCCGCGCGCAGTCCTGCTCAAAGAGATGGCACGCAAACTGGCAGAGGAAAAGGGCCGCATGGAAGAGTTTGAGTTTATGGAGCGCATTGAAAAATTGGCTGTTGAGGCTGTTTACGACATAAAAGGTACAGCCAAGAAACTTTGTGCTAATGTCGATTTCTATTCGGGCTTTGTGTACGACCTGATAGGATTGCCTATCGAAATTTACACCCCGCTTTTTGCCATGGCTCGTATAGTGGGTTGGTGTGCACACCGTAATGAGGAACTCGGCTTTGTTGGTCGCCGCATTATTCGTCCCGCATATCGTTGCGTGGCCGATATCCGCGACTATGTGCCGGTGGGCGAAAGGTAGGTGTGTTCAACTATTAAGATGTTTTTTTACTGTTTTGTCTGCACTCTGCACTTTGTGTGTAAAAGTAATTGATATTCAATTACAAAAAGCGTGTAGATAAGTCTGATTTTTATATGCACTGCCGTCTGCACTCGTTGCAGGCGGCAGTGCATTTTTACGTCATAGGGGGAGCGTATGGCGGACATAGGGAGGGCGGTTTTTCTGTCCCTCCGACAATTTTCACGCCCTCCCTATGTCGTTATGTCGTAGTGGTATGGGTGTGTGCTGCACCTGTGCGGACGAAGCTGTGCAGATAGTGTAGAGCGTGCAGACAAAAGTGTAGAGTGCAAACGGTAGTGCATATAAAAAACGGGCTTATATGCACTGCGTAAGTTGTTGAAAATCAATGAGAGTGTAGACAAAAGTGCAGAGTGTAGACAGTTTGTGCAAAAAGTGCTGTGTGGGAGGTGTGTGGCCTCATTGTTATGGTTGGGGGGTACTGCAACTTGCTTGTTTGGCTAATAGTTTGCTTGCCGATTAACTTCTGCCGTTTGTGCAATCTTTTCATGTTTTGTATTCGTTAGCGTAAAAAATATGGCTTCAAACATGAATACGAGGGAAGCAACTTTGAATGGGTCTATATTGCGTGTAGCTTATTTTTGTAAGGTGAGAAAGTTTGCTTTGTTTTGCAAGGTGCTTGTTGCATAAGTTATGCTAATATTAGGTAGCGATGTGTGTTTTTTGAGCACAATTCGATATATTTAACTCGCAATATTTCAAAACAAAGGGCAAATATTTGTGTACTTAAATACTTTTCTGCAACTTTGCTGATGAATCTGACATTACACGAATTGTGCGCTGTCGTTTGTGGCTTCTTTATTCGTTAAACGGGGAGCAAATACGGCGGTGCATGGAACAGACATCTACAAACATTTATACTTTCTATGAAAAAAAACAAACTCTTTGTTTCTTTGCTGGCAGCAGGTATGCTGGCCATTTCGCCTGCCATGGCAGACGATGTGGTAAAACTTACTACCAGCAAGACAGCAGGCGAGACTGTTTCACTGCAGATAAACAATGCAGATGGCGTGACAGTCGATTGGGGTACAGGTACACCCGTTGCTGTTGAAAATACAGGAACGGCAGGGTTGACCCTTACAGGTACTTTGGGAGGCTCAACCATTACCATTAAGAGCCCTGCTAAGTTACAAACTCTTATTTGCGACAATTTGGGCTTGACGGCAATCGATCTGTCTGCTGCTCCCAACTTGCGCTCTCTTTATTGCCAGAACAATGCGTTGACAACACTCGATCTCGGTGGTTGCAAACTGCTTACCGACTTGAATTGTGCAAACAATAAGTTGTCTTCAATCAGTCTTGACGCAACACCTGTGCTCGAAACCGTTAATTTGTCAGACAATGAATTGACTGGCACGTTTGCTTACAAGAGCAGTACTTTGCAGCACTTGAACATCAGCGGTAATGCTTACACAGGAGTTAACCTCAATTCCAACACCAACCTCGATGTGCTGAAGTGTGCCGAAACGTCTGTAAAGTCTGTGGCTACTACTTCAAATGCCATCTCTGTTATCATGTGTGGCAATAGTGCGGTAAGTTCGATGACGATCAATGGCAAAATGCCTTCATTGCGCGACGTGTTTGCCGAGAATAACAAATTGTCAAAGTTGAACGTGGAAGATGCAAGCAATCTTGATTATCTGGCTGTTGAGAACAACCAACTCAAGACTGTAAACTTGCCCAGCACAAACTTTTACGCTTACACTTGCGACAATAACAAACTTTCGTTCAATTCGTTGCCGAAGGACGGGCAGGTTAAGCACTTGTCTTATGCTAATCAACAGAGCAATATCGACATTACGAGCAAGTTGAAGCGCGTGCGTAACGACAAGGGCGAGTGGGTTTATTATTTGCTCACTTGTGAAAAAACTTCTGATTACAACACACTCAAGCTCCCCTATGTGCTTAATATTCAGGATTTGGTAGAAGATAACTCAGCAAGCTATACTTACAAGTCGGTTGACGAAAATGGCGAGGTGAGTGATATAGCCAAGTCTGATATGATCATTAAGGTGGCATCTATCTATAAGGGCCTTGTGGCATTCAAAAAGCCTTTCAGAGAGGTGTACGTTGAGTTCACAAATTCTGATTACCCTGACTTGAAGCAGCAGACAACCCGCTTTGTAGTGGCTAACAGTGAAGATGAAGTACTCACTGGTATAAACAATGTGACTACTGTTGCCAATGGTCTTGATATTAAGGCGGGTAGCGGCGTGCTCACTCTCACTGCTTCGCGTCCTCAGAGCGTAAAGGTTTACAACACGGCTGGTCAGTTGATGTGGCAGGGTACAGTTGAAGGTACTCAGAACATTCAGCTTGTAACAGGTGTATACCTCGTAAATGGTACTAAAGTAATCCTTTAATACAATTCACTAAATAAATTGACAATTAAATGAACTACATACAACAAATTTTTGCTTGTGCTGCATTGGCTTTTGCTGGTACTGCTTATCAGCCAGCTATGGCACAGGTCAAGTTGTCAAGCGATGCTTATCCCGTCATTGTAGCTCCTCATAGCCAGTCTATCAGCTATCTTGAACGTACGCTTTGCTATGACATAACAAGCAATGTGGACTACACTGTGGCAACTGATGCTGAATGGTTGTCGGTGCGTAAGGCTGCTGATGGCTCGGTTTATATTCATGTTGCATATAACGAAAGCAACTTTAAGCGCGTTGGCCGTGTCACGTTTGTTAATGAGGAGAAGGAGCTGAAAGAGACCCTCACTATCACTCAGAGCAAAAATGAGGGTGCCACTGAAATACCGTCAGACGATATCTTTTCTCTCTTTACGGATCAGTCGCTTTCTACTTTGAAAGAGGGTGTGACCCAGGACATGATTAACTCAAAGATTAGCAATGAGTATTATCGTGGATTGGCCACAAAGATTCTGAATAACACATACGATGAAACTTGCCGCGTGCAGACTTACACTGCTAAGTTGAATCCAACGGTTCAGTCTGCTCTCTGGAATGCGCCAGGTAAATTGTATGACCAACGCCAGGGTGTTACAGGTATCAACATCACTAAAGGTAAGCAGGTAGTAGCTGTATCAGGTTTGCCCGACGGAAAGACTGTGCCCATAACCATTACCGCTTGGTATGTTGGTAAGGATGGTAGCAACTTTGATGGTGGTAATCCGCAAAGTTTTACTTACAATGTAAAGAATGGTCTTAACACCATTGATTACACTTACGACTATGACGGCTTGGCTTATGTATGCTACTATGCTGATGCCAACCCTGAATTGCAGCCGGCTATCAAGGTACACTTTATCGATGGCCAAATCAATGGCTATTTGAGCCCGGACAAGACTAATGAGGAAATGTATGAACTCACGGGCAAGGCCGTCAATGTTTGTATGGACGTGCTCGGCAAGAAGGTTCACTCGGTATGGACATCAAAGGGCTTGCACGACTACTGCCGTGCTACAAAGAAAGACCCGAAGGACCCCAAGGAGGAACGCGTGCTTGGTTACCGCCAGTATATGAATGTGCTCGACTCGCTCATTCAGTGGGAGCACGATTTGCTCGGCTTTACCAAGTATAACAGCCTGCCCGACAACCGTACGATGGCTTATACCAACTACACCTACTATATGTTCCAGGGTGGTTTCGGCGTGTCGTTCCATCATGATCAGGAATCACGCGTGCTCGATTGCAATACGCTTGTTCACAATGACGATGACGCTATTTGGGGTCTTTCTCACGAGTGGGGACATCAGCACCAAATGCACCCTTACTTCTGTTGGGGTGGTATGGGTGAAGTTACTAACAACATGAACTCGTACTACAATATCATGAAGATGGGTTATCACTCATCAGAAAAGATTAACAATTGGGTAGCTGCTCGCAGACATTTCGTAGATGCTGATTACACTGATATTGAAACAGCTACAAGTGGGCAAAGGGGTTCGCGTTACAGCGGAAAGCGTCATCTTGCATATGAGAAGAGAAGCGCTCAGCCTAACGAGGCTTTGCGCGCTTTCTGCGAGACAATGAAGGACTCTATTGTTGCAGATTATTCAAAGACTCCTGGTAAGGCTCTTCATAATGTAGAGGTTGGAGTAGGTGAGGTTCTTTGTCCTTTCGTCATGCTTTACAATTACTTCACTACGCACGGCAAACCTGACTTTGCACCAGATTGGTATGAAGCACTTCGCCAGAATGATAATGAGAATGGTTCGGTAGTTGAAAAGCAGGACGGTCTTGACAAGTACGAAGCACTTGCTTCTGCTCAGAACAATAACAAGAATGGTAAATATGCGGTGTTTGCAGCCAAGTATCCTAACAGTTGTTGGATAACGAAGGGTTACATTACAAAGAGCAGTAACCCTGCGGGTAACACCATGCCTTTCGTTCTTAACTACATTCGCAAGGTATCTCGTATTTCTGGTTACAACCTCTTACCGTATTTTGAACGTTGGGGCTTCTTACGTACAATTGCTATCTATATTGGTGACTATGGCAACTACTTCAGCGTATTTACTCCTGAAATGTACGAAGAATTCAAGAATGATATGGACGCACTTGTTGCTGACGGAACGCTCAAGGCTATGCCCGAAGGCATGGTAGAGGACATTTCAAACTCTCCTGACCTTTACAATTCGGGTTACAAGAATTTCGGTACAACTCCAGAATTCCCCAACTAAGTTAGCGCTTAACTTTGTAGAATAAATTAAGGCTGTATGCATTACAAATTGCATACAGCCTTTTTTTGAGATGTCTTGGAGTCCGGTAAAAGTCCAAAAGCACGTTATAATGCTTTTGCCCTTTCAGGCAGGGTGTTCAAAATCAGTATCAAAGGCGCGAGCGTTTTTGTTGCATTTTAAGTTGCCTGAAACGCGCTGCAAAAAACGCAAGCACTAATGGGGGCGACGCGTCTCGCGTCGGGATAATTAAAAGGAAAGATACAAGCTATACTAAATAATAGCTGAATCTTTTCCCGACGCGAGACGCGTCGCCCCCATTAGTGCTTGCGTTTGGTGTTTGAGTCCGTTCGCATGTTTACGTTTTACCGGACTGCAATATTTTAGATGCGTATCAATTTGTGATACGCGAATAGGGTTGAATGACTATTCCTTGTGAAATTCCTTTGCTAAGCCGCCTTCAGAGGTTTCGCGGTAGAGCGATGGCAAGTCGTGTCCAGTCTGTTTCATTACTTCGACAGTCTTGTCGTATTGTATACGATGCGTGCCGTCTGACAGGTTGGCGTAGACATTAGCGTCCAGCGCACGTGCTGCTGCATGGGCGTTGCGTTCTATACAGGGGATTTGCACAAGGCCGCAAACGGGGTCGCACGTCATACCAAGGTGGTGTTCAAGTCCCATCTCTGCCGCATATTCAATGGTAGCCAGCGAACCGCCAAACAGGTAGTTTGCAGCGGCAGCAGCCATGGCACATGCTACGCCCACTTCAGCTTGGCAGCCAGCTTCGGCTCCCGAAATGGAACCACGGCTTTTGGCAATGTTGCCAATGATACCGGCTGTGCCTAATGCGTGAAGTATGCGCTTTTCGCTGAAGTTGCGCGTCTTGTACAGATGATACATTACGGCTGGTACAACACCACTTGCACCACAGGTGGGGGCGGTCACAATGGTGCCGCCTGAGGCATTCTCTTCACTCACTGCCAGCGCATAGGCAAACACTAAAGCGCGTGATTGTAAATTGCTGGGGTAGCCCAAGGCTCGAATATAGTAGTCGGGTGCTTTGCGGTGTAATTTGAGTGCACCGGGCAATACACCCTCGTGTTCAAGACCGCGCTCTACTGCTTCGCACATGGTGTGCCATACCCTTTCAAGGTAGTCCCATATTTCAGAACCTTCGCATTGTGTGACATACCCCCAGTATGATACGCCGCGTTCATGACACCATTGTTGTATGTCAGACAGGTGGTCGAGTTCATATACGTCGGGTGTGTCGGTTTGTTGTTGGCCTTCTTCGACAAGTGCTCCGCCACCGACACTGTACACAGTCCATGGGTCGACAAAGTCACCTGAGTGTGCTTTGGCTTCAAACTTCATGCCATTGGGGTGGAATGGTAGTACAATATTGGCATGCCATAGTAGTTCGGTGCGGTTCTCTCCGAGTACTTGCAGTATGGCATAATCGGTAAGGTGTCCTTTGCCCGTTGCAGCCAGGCTTCCGTATAGCGTGACGCGAAATCCCAGGGCTTCGGGGTGGCGTTTTAAGTATGCTTCGGCTGCGGAGCGTGGTCCGATGGTATGTGATGATGATGGACCGATGCCTATGCGATATAATTCTTTAAGCGATTTCATATAGTAGCGGATATAGTGTGCGTTTATACTATGTTGGTTGAATGATTTATCAGACGTTTATTGGTAAAACCGCAGGTCGGTTCGTCAGTTTAATAGTCTGTCTGATATGAGATGTGCGTGTTTGTTGTCTTTTTAGGCAGGTGTTCAAAATTAATTTTGAACACCTGCTTATCATGCCAACCATAAGCCAATGGGTTTACATTTCCTTGATAAATCCACGGCGATAGGCTACGAGTAGCTTTTCAAGATCAGCAATTTGCTCACGCAATTCGGCGCCCTTGTCAGTGTCGTTTACCATGGCGCGGTGTCCCATCATTTCAACAATTTGTGTGGTAGAGCGAATGTCTGTACCATTGAGAATGGCCTCTTCGGTAGATGTGAAAGGGGCGTGTTGTACGAGTTGGAACCCGCGTGAGTGATAAACCAATGTGTATCCGGCAATGCCTGTGGTGTTGTGGTATGCTTTGGCAAATCCTCCGTCAATCACCATGAGCTTGCCATCTGCTTTAATGGGGTTTTCGCCATTTGATGCGCGTACTGGCACGTGTCCGTTGATGATGTGGCGGTGTTTGCCGGTTACACCAAAGGCGTCCATCAGGTGATCGCATATTTCAGGTTTTTCGCGCAGTGTGTAATACCAGCCTTTTGGCTCTTTGTGCGTTTCCTTATCAGCAATGAAATAGCGCTCGAAGGTTGTCATTTTAGCTTTGTCGAAGAGGGGCGAATCTGGGCCGCACCATAGATACCAGAAATAGTCGCACGCAAGGTTGCGCTCCTGACTGTCGACTTCTTCGTCGTATGCTGTGCGCACCAGTTGTTCCACGCGTTCCATCAGGTCGCGTCCGGCAACATTTTGCCCTTCTACGTTTACCTCTTTGAGCGTGCCGTCCTCATTCATTGGTACCGAGGCATGAAACAGCAGGTTCGAGTTGTATATGCCATACATGCCGCCATGCAGTAGCAGCTGTTGTACATGTGCTTGCAGACGGTCTGAAATTAAGAACGAGTGTTGCAGCTTGTCAATCAATTCTTGCTCCTCGGGCGTGAGGTCATAGGGGTGCTCGGGATTGATGGTTGGGAAGTTGCAGTCGGTAATGGGGTAGGTTACGCCTTCAATTGTGCAGGTCCCTTTTTGCGTATCAATAGTCTCAAGCAATCGTCGGTCATTCATGTTCCATTCGGGGTGCTTTTGATACAGTTGCCCTTCGAGCTTGAATTGAATGATGGCGATAGCCTTGTGCATCTGGGCTATGAGTTTGCAGGTTTTTTCGTTAGGCCGTCGTGAGGGGTCCTCTATTTTGGGGTGGAATATGCTGCAAGGGTCGTTGGCATAAGTTTCCATGGCAAATGTGGCCATAGGCACCATATTGATGCCATAGCCTTCCTCAAGTGTCTGTGTGTTGGCATAACGGAATGACAAACGCAGTACGCTGGCTATGCACGTTTTGTTGCCAGCGGCTGCTCCCATCCACAGAATGTCGTGGTTGCCCCATTGAATGTCCCAATGATGGTATTTGCTCAAAGTGTCCATTACCAGATGGGCTCCAGGTCCTCTGTCGAAGATGTCGCCAAGAATGTGTAATTGGTCAATGGCCAGACGCTGTATGAGTTCGCAGATGGCTTTAACAAAACCGGCGGCTCGTCCGGTGCCGATGATTGTTTGTATGATGACGCCTACGTAAGCCTGCTTGTTGCGGTCGTCGCTGCTTTCGTGTAGCAATTCCTCAATAATATAGGCAAACTCAGGGGGCAGACTTTTACGTACCTTTGAACGGGTGTACTTTGATGATACATTCCGGCATACTGCTATCAATTGGTTAAGAGTTGTTTGGTAGTAGTCAGAAAGGTCTGTATCATTTTGTTTTACTAATTCGAGCTTTTGCTTGGGATAGTAAATGAGTGTACAAAGGTCACGTATTTCTTTTTCGCGCAGCGTGTTGCCAAATATTTCCTTTACTTTGCGTTTGATGTTGCCCGAGGCATTGCGTAGTACGTGCTGAAACGCCTCGTACTCTCCGTGTAAATCGGCCAGAAAATGCTCGGTAGGTTTGGGCAAATGTAGTATGGCCTCCAGATTTATTATTTCTGTAGTAACTTGCGAAATCGTGGGAAAATCTCTTGCAAGGAGCTTGAGGTATCTCAGGTCTCCATTTATGCTACGGTTTGATATTGTAGGTTTCGGCATAATGAATTGTTTTTAATGCCTCAAAGTTAGCATAATGAAGTTAGAGAGCAAAACGAATGGGCGTTTTGTTTTGGTAGACGAGCGTTGATGTGTGCGTTTTCTTTGTTGCACGCGGTTATTAAGCTTATGGGTGGTTCTAAAAATTCTGTTTTTAGCGTTCTGCAAATCTGAAATGTGATTTGCACTTTCGAGAGAGCGCAAATCTTTATTTCAACCTATTTTTGCGCAATACGAAAAAGGAGGATTGCGCATGTTGAATGGCATTCCTCCTGTATGAATATCGGGTTGTTAGCTATATGTCCTTATCCTTGAAATTTGCATACGAAGTCTTCGAGAGCTTCGTAGGTTTGCTTGCGTGCGGGTACAATGGGCAAGCGTAGAATGTTGGCAGCCTTTTTTTGAACAGCTAACAATGATTTGATGCCTGCAGGGTTGCCGTCGGCAGAAAGTAATTTGTATGCTGCGCTAAAGCTTCGGTGTAGTTTCAAAGCCGTGGTGTAATCTGCTTGAATGGCGCTGTGTACCATGCGACCAAACTCTTTGGGGTAGGCGTTGCCAATAACAGAGATGACTCCTTTGGCTCCGATGGTGAGCAGTTCGAAGGTGATGGCATCGTCGCCGCTCAGAACTTCAAAGCCCTTTGGGGCGTTCTCCACAATGTCTTCGATTTGTCCGATTTTGCCAGAAGCTTCTTTGATAGCAACCACGTTGGGGCATTCGTTGGCAATGCGCAAAGTTGTGGCTGCTTCGATGTTCACACCAGTGCGTCCAGGTACATTGTAGAGTACAACGGGCACGGGGCTGTTCTTTGCCACGGTAACGAAGTGTTGGTAGAGCCCCTCTTGTGATGGTTTGTTGTAGAAGGGTGCTACAATCAGAACGCCTTCAAATCCGTTCAAATCTTCGTTTTTCAAGTATTCTACAACATTGGCGGTGCAGTTGCCGCCAGCGCCCAAGAGCAGTGGAACTCTGTTGTTGTTTACTTTGAGCACACAATCCATGACGGCACGTTTCTCTTTGGCTGTAAGACATGGTGTTTCGGCAGTTGTGCCTAACACGCATAGAAAGTCTATGCCATTTTCGATTTGATCGTTTATGAGTTTTTCCAAACTTGTAAAATCGATACTTCCGTCTTCATTAAAAGGCGTGACAAGTGCAATGCCAAGTCCTCTAAAAGGATTTACTCTTTCCATGTTATATGTGAGATGTGTTTTGTCAATTGTAATGTGCCGGCTACTTATGTGCCGGATTATCTTAAATGTAAGTAATGCAAAGATAGTGTAAAGCGTGCATAATGCAAAGTGATGTGGTGAACTTTTTGTCATGTTATTAAGAAAACTGCATGACTGGTGGCATTATATCAGTATTTGTTGGGTGGATAAACACAATGCTGGCAGCATTACTGTTGTGATGTAATACTGCCAGCAGGTGTTGGTATGTTGGCTACTTGCGTGTAAAATTTATTATTTACCCGTTGGCGGAATTTCAGGTTAACGGGTTGACAAGTTGAAAGGTTAACGAGTAAGTATGCTAAACACTACTTGTTATGTTAAAGTCGTAATGGCAAGAAACTTAAAAAGCCAGACAAACTTACCTGTTAACCCGTTAACTTGTCAACTTGTTCACTAATTCCGCCAACGCGTTATTATTTATGCCTTCATCGAAGCTTTTGTCAAGTAGATGATTAGAGCTATGTAGGCAATGAGCGATACAATTTGTGATATGGGTGCGTTGATGTATGCTGTGTTGGCAAAGTTAAGTCCGCCAAATTGCATGCCGGCGCTGACGACTCCCATTAGTGCGCCACCAGCAATGAAGCCTGAGGCAAGGAGTGTGCCCTTTTCGTTGCGGCGTTGATTGAGTGAAACGTCGGTAGAGCGTGTATTGATGTACCAGTTGATCAGACCTCCGACAATGAGTGGCAAGTTAAGTTGAAGCGGAATGAACATGCCTAAAGCAAAAGCCAATGCTGATATGCCGCAAAGTGTGAGCACGATGGAGATGATTGCACCGATGCCATAGAGCAGCCATGGTGCTCCTTGGCCGCTCATGAGTGGCTCGATGACGGCCGCCATGGCGCGTGCTTGTGGGGCTGCCATCACGTCAGAATTATCTGGTGTAAAGCCATAGGCTTTGTTCAATATCATGATGACACCTCCCACTGTGGCTGCTGATACCAAAATACCAAGGAACTTGAAGGTTTCTTGTTTTTTGGGGGTGGCACCAAGCCAATAGCCAATTTTGAGGTCGGTGATGAAAGCACCTGCAGATGAAAGTGCAGTGCATACCACACCGCCCATGATGAGTGCTGCGACCATGCCACCTGTACCTTTCAAGCCAACAACAACCATGATGATGGAAGATAGTATGAGTGTCATCAGTGTCATGCCGCTGACGGGGTTTGACCCAACAATGGCAATGGCGTTTGCTGCGACTGTGGTGAAGAGGAATGCGATAATTGCCACAATCAAAATGCCTACTATGGTGAACAAGAGATTGCCTCCCATTACGTCAAAGTAGAAGAAAAGTGCTGTGACAATGATGGTGAGCAATGAACCGATGGCAATGATCTTCATTGAAATGTCGCGTTGTGTGCGCTCGACATGCTTCTCAACGTTTCCACTTTTGAATATCTGTCCAACTAAGCCAAATGCACTTTTGATTACGCCCCAGCTTTTTATAACACCAATGATGCCAGCCATGGCAATGCCGCCAATGCCAATGCTTTTGGCATAACTAAAAAGTTGCTCGGGTGATGCGCTGGCTGCTACTACACCATCGGCAATGGTCATGTCGGGGAAAATGAGGGCTATACCTGGCACAATAACCCACCATACGGCAATGGAGCCCAAGCAGATGATTGCGGCATATTTGAGTCCTACGATATATCCCATGCCCAACAGTGCAGCGCTGGTATTGATGCTGAATACGAATTTGGCCTTATCGGCAATGGTCGTTCCCAATTCGCAGCAGCGAGAAGTGAAATTCTCGTTCCATGCACCAAAGGCTGCTACTGCAAAGTCGAACAAACCGCCTACGATACCGGCTACGAGCAAGGGCTTGGCTTGTGAACCGCTGCGTTCGCCCGATATAAGGACTTGGGTTGAAGCTGTGGCTTCGGGAAAGGGGTATTTGCCGTGCATATCCTTTACAAAATACTTGCGGAAGGGTATCAAGAATAAAATGCCTAAAATACCACCGAGTACTGACGACAGAAATACCTGTAGGAAGTTGACGGTGAGTTCTGGATACTTGTGCTGCAAGATGTATAGTGCAGGCAGGGTGAATATGGCACCGGCCACAATCATGCCCGAACAAGCACCGATACTTTGGATAATGATGTTCTCGCCAAGTGGGTCCTTGCGGTGTGTGGCACCGCTTACGCCCACGGCGATGATGGTGATAGGAATGGCAGCCTCGAAAACCTGTCCAACTTTAAGACCTAAGTATGCTGTGGCAGCAGAGAATATTACGGCCATGAGCAGTCCCCACACAATAGACCATGGAGTTACCTCGCGGTATTGCTTGTTGGGCTTCATGAGAGGTTCGTATTCTTCGCCCTCTTTTAGTGGGCGGAATGCGTTGTCGGGAAGTGATACTTCTTCTTTCATGTGTTATGGTTGTGATATGGTGTTACTACATTGTTTTACCACACGTCCACGCGGTTCTTCTTGGGAATGAACAAGGGGTCCTTTGATGTGATGTTGAACGCTTTGTACCATGCGTCAATGTGGGGCAGTGCGCCATTTACGCGCCAACGTGCAGGTGCGTGAGGATCGGTTTTGACCAGTTGACGCAGCATGGCTTCGCGTGTATTGTTAGCCCAAATCAAGCCATAGCTCAAGAAGAAGCGTTGGTTAGGGGTAAAGCCATCTTTTGTGTCAAGAGGGTGCTGCTGCATGGCATTTTGCAGTGCCTGATAGGCTATATTCAAACCGCCGTGGTCGGCAGTGTTCTCGCCCAAGGTGAGTTTGCCATTGGCATTGAGGTCGGGCAGAACTTTTATATTGTCAAAGAAGTCGCTCATGACTTTGGTACGCTTCTCAAATTCTGCTTTATCCTTAGGTGTCCACCAGTTCTTGAGATTGCCATCTTTGTCAAATTGTGCGCCTTGGTCGTCAAATCCGTGTGTCATTTCGTGTCCTATAACCACACCGATTGCGCCATAGTTGCAGGCGTCGTCGGCCTCAGCGTTGAAAAAGGGTGGTTGCAGTATGCCTGCGGGGAAACAAATTTCGTTTGTCGTCGGATTATAATAAGCATTGATGGTCTGCGGTGTCATCAGCCACTCGGTACGGTCGGTAGGCTTGTTTACATGTTTGTCAATATAGTAGTTGCTCATAAATTGTGTGGCGCGTACCATATTGTCGTAGTAGCTCAGCGACTCGTCAATGTTGAGTTTGGAATAGTCCATCCACTCATCAGGATAGCCTATCTTTACGTAGAAACTGTTAAGTTTTTCGTGGGCTTCCTTCTTAGTTTCTGTGCTCATCCACTTTTGTTGGTCAATACGTTGTCCGAGAGCTGTTTGCAGGTTCTTTACCAGTTCAACCATGCGCTGTTTAGATGATTCAGGGAAATACTTTTCAACGTACAAGCGGCCAACAGCCATGCCAAGTGCGCCTTCGACAGCACCTACGGCACGCTTCCATCGCGGTTTGTCTTGTTCTGCACCGGCCATCGTACGATTGTAGAAGTTGAAACTCTCTTGGCGGAAACGGTCGCTCAGTGAACTGCTTGCATCGTCAACGATTTTGTAGTAAAGGTAGGCTTTCAGTTCGTCTATACTGCATTCTTGCAGGATCTTTTCAACCTCATGTATGGGCTCAGGTTGGTTGACGGAAATGTCGTTGAAGGCTGGTACGCCATTAAGCAGGAATAGTGTGCTCCAATCAATGCCTGAAAAGTCTGAGAGGAGTTTCTGGTACGACATTTTGTGATAGTTCCCCTCTACATCGCGTTGCTTTGTGGCACTATATGAGGCGGAAGCTATGCGTGTTTCGATTTTTAATACCGCCTCCATCGCTTTATCTGCCTTATCGGGCGTCATGCCCGTCATGACAAACAGATTTTTGACATAGGTGCGGTAGGCTTCGCGAATTTTCTTTGTAGGTTCGTCGTTTTCGAGATAGTAGTCGCGTTCACCCATAGAAATGCCGCCTTGATTGATTTGCATCAAATTCCATTTGGCGTCTTTCAGATCAGCGTCGCAACCAAAACTAAAGAAGTTTGATATGCCATGTGACTGTAACTTGGCCATTTCGTATTGCACATCTTTGCGGGAATTGATACTTTGCACTTCGTCAAGCAGGGCTTTTATTGGGGCGTAGTCCTCTTTGTTGCGGCGTACGCTGTCCATAGCCAAACGGTAAAGCGATCCTATTTTCTGCTCTAAAGAGCCTTGCTTGTGTTGCTTGGCTGCCATTTCTTCAATAAGCCCGCGCAGTTGCTTGCGGTTGTTTTCGGCCAAAGCATCAAATTGTGCGTAGCGCGAATATTCAGGTGTGAGCGGGTGGGCGGCAGTCCAACCACCAGTTGCGTATTGGTAGAAGTCTGTTCCGGGCTTGGCATTCAGGTCCATGTTGGCCTTGTCTATGCCAGATGAAAGTTTGTCTTGCTGAGCCCATGCTGATGTGGCTGCAAAAGCAAATACTGGTAAAATGTATTTTATATTCATTGGTAAGGATTGTTTTTATCAGTGTAATGTGTTTTTGGTTGAGAAAGGTGGCGTCGTGTTGGATAGGTATTTATGTGGTTGATGTCTTTTACTCGTAGCTAAATAACAATACTCTCTCGTACAAGTCTATAACATAGGGGCTTTGTTTTGTTATTATGCTTACTTGAACTTCTGCATTTTTACTCTCCCAAAGCTTCCATAGCCTTTTCCCATGCATCTTCTGCCTGAGACAGGTCTTGTTGTATTTGGCCATATTGGCTAAAAAGTGCAGTGTCGGCGGCACCTTCAGGAGTGGCAAGCTTGGCTTCGAGTGCAGCTTTTTCACTCTCTAAACGAGAGACTTCGGTTTCGCAACGTTCAACCTCTTTTTCAAGTTTGCGGCGGGTCTTGGCTTGTTCCTTTCGCTCTTCATATGAAAGCTTACCCTCTGACATCTGTGGTTGGGTGCTATTGGAATATGCGGAATTTGTTGTGTTTGCAGAAGGTGACCCTGTTGCATGCAGTTCGTCAAGCGACTCCATCTCTTTCTTCTGTAGAAAGTCATAGATGCCGCCAATGTGCTCTCGTACTTGTCCACCTCCAAATTCGTAGACTTTGCTAACAAGTCCGTCAAGGAAATCTCGGTCGTGGCTTACTACTATTACGGTGCCATCGAAGGATAATATGGCCTCCTTGAGAACGTCCTTGGTGCGCATATCAAGGTGGTTTGTCGGTTCGTCAAGAATAAGAAAGTTGACGGGCTCAAGCAATAGTTTAATCATGGCAAGACGTGAACGCTCGCCGCCAGAGAGCACTTTGACCTTCTTATCCGAGGCTTCGCCGCCAAACATAAATGCGCCAAGTATGTCGCGAATTTTAAGACGAATGTCTCCTTTGGCTACACGGTCAATTGTGTCAAATACCGTGCATTCGCCATCGAGTAACTGTGCCTGGTTTTGTGCGTAATAGCCAATCTCAACATTATGTCCGAGTTTGAGCGTGCCTGTATAGGGTATTTCGCCCATGATACATTTGACAAGGGTTGATTTACCCTCGCCATTTTTGCCGACGAAAGCGACTTTCTCTCCTCGTTTGATGGTGAGATTAACGTTGTGAAATACGCAATGTTCTCCGTAGCTTTTCTCGACTTCGTCACATATTACAGGATAGTCGCCAGAGCGTGAACAAGGCGGAAACTTGAGATGCAGACATGAGTTGTCGACTTCGTCTACTTCTATGGGGACAATCTTTTCGAGCTGCTTGATACGGCTTTGTACCTGTACTGCCTTGGTAGGTTTGTAGCGGAAACGCTCAATAAAGTCCTTTATGTCTGCTATTTCCTTTTGTTGATTTTCGTATGCTCTGAGTTGCTGTTCGCGACGCTCAGCTCTGAGTTTCATAAACTCATCGTATTTAACCTTGTAGTCGGTTATTTTGCCGCATGATATTTCAAGTGTACGATTGGTCACATTATTGATAAAGGCACGGTCGTGGCTGACAAGGACAACGGCACTTGCAGAGTGGGCAAGGAATTTCTCAAGCCAGCGGATACTCTCAATGTCAAGGTGGTTGGTGGGCTCATCAAGGAGTAAGATATCGGGACGCCGTAGCAACAATTTAGCCAATTCAATACGCATTCGCCAACCGCCTGAGAACTCTTTAGTGGGACGGTCGAAGTCCGAAGTAGAAAATCCCAGTCCTTGAAGTGTGCGTTCAAGTTCGGCGTGGTAATTCATGCCTCCCATCATTTGGAAACGCTCGCTTTCATGCGTAAAGCGATCTACTAAGGCCATATAGTCAGCACTCTCGTAGTCGGTACGCTCAGCCAGTTGGTTGTTGAGCCGATCAATGTTTTCTTGCATCTCGCTGATGTGCTCAAAGGCTTTCTCGGCTTCTTGCATGACGGTATGCTCATCACTCAGCACCATAACTTGTGGCAGGTAACCAATGGTGATATCGTTTTGCACAGAGACCGTTCCAGAGGTGGGCTCTTGGTGTCCTGAAAGTATTTTTAGTAGTGTGGATTTTCCTGCACCATTTTTACCGACTAAAGCAATGCGGTCTTTCTTGTTAATGACAAAGGATACGTCAGAAAATAGGGGGCGTGCGCTGAATTCAACTGAAAGGTGTTCTACTGAAAGCATGATAATGTGCTAATGTGACGTTTGTTGCGTTTGCGGATATTGCAAGAATTTGCAACAATCTCAAATATATAACAACGGATATGCAGAGGCGCTAATAATCAAATGCGTAATTGAATTTGTACTTTATGCTATGATGGAGGTATTCCTCATAAAGTATTCCAATCTGCACATCTGCATAGCTGCACATCTGCATATCCGTGAGTATGGTGTTTATTAGTAGCTGCGTGCCACAATAACTTTGCAAGTGGCAGGTTTTCCGCTTACCATGTCGGTGCCAGGGTTGCTTTGGTCGATGCCGAAAGGTACGCAACGTATTGTTGCTTGGGTATCAGCTTTGATCTTGGCTTCGGTTTCGGCCGTGCCGTCCCAAGGACAGAGGAAGAAGCCTCCATTCTTAATGCGTTGTTTGAATTCGTCGTAATTGTTACACTCAAAGGTGTTTTCTTCGAGACGTTTTTTGGCTTTGTCAAAGATGTTTTGCTGAATATCCTCAAGCAATTGCTTAACATAGTCTTCAATGCCATCGAAAGAGCGTGTCTCCTTTTCGAGCGTGTCGCGTCTCATTACTTCAATTGTGCCATTTTCAAGGTCGCGTCCGCCCATGACAAGGCGTACGGGGACTCCCTTGAGTTCATAATCAGCAAATTTGAAGCCCGGACGTTTATTGTCGGCATTATCGTATTTGACACGAATACCCATTTTACGCAGACGTTTGGCGAGTTCTCCCAACTTTTCGTTGAACTTAGCCAATTCGTCATCTCCCTTATATATAGGAACTATAACAACCTGGATAGGGGCGAGGTGGGGGGGAAGCACGAGTCCATTGTCGTCAGAGTGTGTCATGATAAGTGCACCCATCAAGCGTGTGCTTACACCCCATGATGTAGCCCATGCATATTCCATTTTGTTCTCTTTGTTGACAAACTGTACATTGAAAGCTTTTCCGAAGTTCTGACCCAAGAAGTGACTCGTGCCGCTTTGCAAGGCTTTGCCGTCTTGCATCATTGCTTCAATAGTGTATGTGTCGAGCGCACCAGCAAAGCGTTCAGTAGCACTTTTTACACCTCGCACAACAGGTACAGCCATAATTTCCTCGGCGAAGTCGGCATAAACGTGGAGCATTTGCTGAGCACGTGCTTCAGCCTCCTCCTTAGTGGCATGAGCGGTGTGGCCTTCTTGCCAGAGGAACTCAGATGTTCTGAGGAAAAGACGGGTGCGCATTTCCCATCGCATAACATTGCACCACTGGTTGCAGCAGAGGGGCAGGTCACGCCAAGAGTGTATCCACTTGCGATAGGTGTTCCAGATAGTTGTTTCAGATGTTGGGCGAATGATTAATTCCTCTTCAAGTTTTGCTGCGGGGTCTACTACCACGCCATCGCCTTCGGGATCAGCTTTCAGACGGTAGTGTGTTACTACTGCACATTCTTTAGCAAACCCCTCAACGTGTTCAGCTTCCTTTGAAAGGAAACTTTTGGGGATAAGCATTGGAAAGTAAACATTCTGCACGCCAGTCTCTTTGAAACGTGCATCAAGTTCTTGTTGTATCTTTTCCCAAATGGCGTAGCCGTAGGGTTTGATGATCATGCAACCACGAACATCAGATTGTTCGGCCAGGTCGGCTTTTACCACGAGTTCGTTGTACCAGCGAGAATAGTCGACGCTGCGTTTTGTCAAATCTTTTAATTCTTTTGCCATAGCGTATGTTAAAGCGCGCAGAACTTGTTGCCGTATCTGTCAAATGGCGGCAATAGTTCGCTTTGTTTGTTAGTAAGTATTTGGAGGCAAAGTTACAAATAATGCTTTAATTCGTTTCTGTAAAGCGACTCTTTTATCTCGTTTTGTGAGAAATATGGCATATATTTTGCGCGAAATTTTGTTTTTCTGTCATCATGCACTACCTTTGCAAATAGTTGTACACCTCCGATAGCATATTAGAGTGAGGTGTGCAGTTGTAGAAACTTTTAATAATAAGAACTCCTATGAAAGGTAATAAATTGACAGTTTGTGCTTTGAGCGCAGCCTTGTTGCTTAGCGGCTGTGGTGGTATGTCTAACACTGCAAAAGGTGGATTGATTGGTGGAGCCAGCGGTGGTGCACTTGGTGCCTTGGTTGGCCAACTTATCGGTCATGGCAAAGGTGCTGCGATTGGTGCAGCTGTTGGTACGGCGGTAGGTGCCGGTGCTGGTGTGATCATTGGCAATAAAATGGACAAGGCTAAGAAAGCTGCAGAAGCTGCAAACGCAAAAGCGGAGATAATAAAGGGTGCTGATGGCACAGAGTATGTAAAAGCGACGTTTGATAGTGGCTTGCTTTTCACAACAGGCTCATCATCGCTCAGTGCAAGTGCATCAAGCGCTATTGCTAAATTTGTGAGCGATTTGACAGCTGAAGATAATACATACAACTTGGCAATCTGTGGTTTTACGGATAATCAAGGTTGGAGAAACAGCACAGCAGAGCAAAGCAAAGCTAAAAATGTGACACTTTCGCAGAGTCGTGCTGATGCTGTAAGGAATCGCATTGTAAGTGCTGGCTATCCCGCATCTCGTTTGGTGAGTGTGAAGGGTTATGGCGAGGAACATCCAGTGGCTGATAATTCAACTGCTGCTGGTCAAAAGGAAAATCGCCGTGTCGAAGTATATATCTTGCCAAGTAAGGAAATGATAGAGGCTGCAAATAATGCTGCCAAATAATAAGGCGTTTTAGGTGAGATATTTAATTAAATTACATTTATAGAATAAGGTGTCAATGTCCGAGGCCATACAGGTGTATGGCCTTGGCATTGGCATTTTTTACTAAGAAGTGAAATATTCGGATTTTGATGGGAAGAAAACTCTATCTTAAACCAGCAACTATAGTTGTGGCTTTGCAACAAGAATGTCCTATTTTGGCTGGGGCGGCATCTGGGGCTGCATCTATTGTAGATATCCAAACACCACACAATTGCGTGAAGGATGCAGGTGAAGATCAATATTCTCAAAAGAAACAGTCACACCCTATATGGGGTAATATGGAGCCATAAGTGCAAATCTCTCGAAGTTTGAAGGCCGATATAGCGGCTTGAACAATATGAAGCAGAATAGCGAATTAGTAAGAGAAATAAATAACTACGCCATGCGTAACGGCATGGTGCTAGGACTATTTGGCATAGTGTCTTTATTGATATTCAAGTGGTCGTTTGCGTTGCCTGCATTTTCCACATTATTTGGAATTATGCTGTTGGGCAGCCCCGTTTTAGGCGCATATTTGACGATAAAATTTAGGAACGATGTAGTAGGTTCTGATGGCACATTTGGCTTTGCCAGAGGGTTTCTTCATGCACTTTTTATGGGGTTTTATGCTTCGATTTGGGTGGCGTTGGCAGTATTCGTCTATTTGCAGTATTTTGACAATGGTAGTATATTTGCCGCTTATGGCCATTCGCTTGAAACGCCCGAAATGCAACAGTATCTACTACAGTCTGGCGTTGGGGCGCAGTTTGATTCCCTCTCTGGTGGCAAGGGTGCACAAGGTATAGCTGATGTCATGCAGAGTCTTGGGGCGGCCACTTACGCTTCGATGTCTTTGTATCTGTCGATGATTTTCGGACCGGTAATATCAACTGTAATTGGTCTGATAGCGCGTCGTGGATAAAATCTTTGTTACGTATCTAAAATTCAAATAATGGAATATAAATATGACATATCGGTTGTAGTGCCTCTCTTTAACGAAGCAGAGAGCCTTCCCGAGTTGTATGCGTGGATTAAACGCGTTATGAATGCGCATGGATTCACATTTGAAATAATATTTGTCAATGATGGCAGTACGGATACATCGTGGGACGTGATAGAAAAAATTGCAGCAGACGATCCTCATGTACATGGAATAAAGTTCCGTCGCAATTATGGCAAAAGTCCCGCATTGTTTTGTGGCTTCAGAGCTGCGAACGGCAGAGTCGTGATTACGATGGACGCAGACTTGCAGGATTCTCCTGACGAAATACCAGAACTCTATCGTATGATAACAGAGGACGGTTATGATCTTGTGTCAGGCTACAAGCAAAAGCGCTACGATCCGTTGTCAAAGACCATACCTACAAAATTGTTCAATGCCACAGCACGTAAGGTCAGTGGCATACACAACTTGCATGACTTTAATTGCGGACTAAAGGCGTATCGCAATGAAGTTGTCAAAAATATAGAGGTATATGGCGAAATGCATCGTTATATTCCTTATTTGGCTAAGAATGCAGGCTTTGACAAAATAGGAGAGAAAGTGGTGCACCATCAAGCGCGCAAATTTGGCAAGACGAAGTTCGGTGGCTTAAATCGTTTCGTAAATGGCTACTTAGATTTGTTGTCGCTATGGTTCCTTAATAGTTTCGGACTCAAGCCTATGCATGTGTTCGGCTTTTTAGGGTCAGTTATGTTCTTCCTTGGTTTTGTTGCTTGTGTTGTTGTGGGTGCAATTAAATTGGTGCATCTATATACAGGTGGTACAGCGCCGCTTGTAACAGATTCTCCCTATTTTTATATAGCGCTGACCATGATGATACTTGGTACACAATTATTCGTGGCCGGATTCTTGGGCGAATTAGTAAGTCGTAATGCGGCTGGACGTAACGATTATCAAATAGAAAAGGAAATATAGCAGTGGCTTGTAAATTGTGTACAAATGCAATAAAACGGCTGTGTCGTAAGCACCTCATTCTGTGTGTTTCGTGTGTGGTTGTTCTTTTGTCTGCATGCTCAAATATTGATTGCCCGCTTGATAACGTGGTGAGTATGCAGTGCAACTTGTACGCAGCCGAGACAAAGAGCCCAATGACGTTGTATGACGAATTGAGCGTCACGCCAGCTGGACGTGACACGGTTCTGCTGAATAAAGCTACAGAGATCTCGTCCTTTCTGTTGCCGCTTAAGGAATCTGGGACACGCGATACTTTGTTGCTTCATTTTTCGAACTTGTCTGGTCAAGACGCAGTCGACACCTTATTTGTAGATCACATTCCACAACCTCATTTTGAGTCACTTGATTGTCCGTCTTCGGTATTTCATACAATAACAGGTGTGAGGGCTACATCGCATTCTTTAGGCAATATGCCATTGACTATTGACAGTGTGGCACTTGTTCGCTCAATTGTAAATTATGATGATGTTGAGAATATACGCATTTATCTTCGGTCTACTGTTCGTCAGTAGCTCAAGAGCACTTTCTGTAGAAATAAAAAATGCCGATTGTGATGCATGGGTTACAGATACGGTGCGTGTAACGGACTCAAAGCGTGCCGATACAGATATAAAGGGTGTGCAATATTCGTCTCCACAGGAGGCTGCTGCAGCACTCGAGGCCAAGAGGCGTATGCCTTTTTTGGCGGGTGTGAGTATTAGTACTGATTTGTGTGGGGCGATCATGGCCGCTTGTACACCGTATGGCCAGTATGAGGCTGCGGCACGTCTTAATTTGCGTGGTCGATATTTTCCAGTGTTCGAAATGGGCGTGGGGGTGAGCAATCATACTAATGATGCCACCGATTTGCACTACAAGGTACATTCTCCTTATTATAGGATAGGTTTGGACTATAACGTTGCAAAGAATGTGCGCGCACAAGGACGCATTTTCGTGGGGGTGCGCTATGCCTTTTCAACATACAAGTTCGATGTTGATGGGCCAGATATGGTTGATCCCGTTTATGGCGGTAATGTGCCTTTTAGTTACCATGGCGTGCGTGGTACCAATCATTGGGGAGAAGCTGTATTTGGCCTCGAAGCCCGTGTATGGGGCATTTTGCATTTGGGGTGGTCGATCCGCTATCGTATGCGCTTCTACAACAAGCGTACTATTGTAGATAACTCATGGTATGTACCTGGTTATGGAAAGAATGATACGCATGCGATTGGCGGTACCTTTAATGTGGTAGTAGACATATAAGCAGGCGTTCAAAATTATTTTATACAATCAGTAGGTGTCATTTTCACATTGAAAGCATGTTCTCAGGGCGCATCTGTTCCCTTCGTTCTCGGTCACATAGCCCGCTATAACCCCCTTCGGTTCCCCCGTTATCGGGGGACAGAAACCTTCGTGCGAAGGAAACATCTGCGTCTCGATAACGCACTTTCAATGTAAAAATAATTTTGAACACCTACTTAATGAATCAATGTCATAATGATGAAAAAGGTAGCAGGAGGAATATTTCTCTTATTTTTGATATTAGCGTCGGTATGGATTGTGTTCGGTCGTGGCGGTGCAAAACTACAAACTTCTGAGGGGGCTATATTTGGTACGACGTACCATATAAAATATGAGTTCTCAGAAAATCTTGATACAGCAATACTTGCAGAATTAAGACGTGTGGACGCAAGTCTTTCTGTATTTAACCCACAGAGTACCATATCGCGTGTAAATAATAGGCAAATATCACGTGCAGATGCCATGCTTTATGAGGTGTTACAAAAGGCTCAAAAGGTTAGTGTGGCTACAGGTGGTGCTTTTGATGTCACTGTAATGCCGCTTGTCAATGCCTGGGGCTTTGGTTTTAAGAGTAGGCAATTTCCAACGAATGTCCAAGTCGATTCAATAAGGAAATTTGTTGGCTATAATTTAATCAAGTTGTCACCAGATAGTACTATAACTTGTGCAGACGTGCGATTGATGATTGATTGTGGTGCAATAGCCAAAGGATATGGCGTTGACCGAGTGGCCAAGTTGTTACGCGAGCATGGGGTGCGTAATTATATGGTAGAAATAGGAGGTGAGGTCGTGACAAAAGGCCGCAATCCTGAGAGTAAATCGCCATGGCAGATTGGTATAAGTAAACCGGTAGAGGGTGCTGATGCTAATAATTGTGATTTGCAGACTGTGCTAAGTCTTGAAAATGCAGCCTTGGCGACGAGCGGAAATTATCGTAACTATTACGAACACAATGGGCGCAAATATGCTCATACTATAGATCCACGTACAGGACGCCCTGTACAACATTCCTTGCTCTCAGCTACTGTCATTGCACCTGATTGTGCTACAGCTGATGCTTACGCCACAGCGTTTATGGTGCTCGGTGTTGATGGGGCCAAAAAGGTGTTGAAGGAAAACAAAAGATTGCACGCATATTTGATCTATGCAGATGGGAAGGGTGTGTTGAAGTCGCTTGAACTCTAATTATAGTATATCTGAGTATATGACAATGCCACTCTTTTCAAACCGATTATTATTGTTGCCCTTGTTTCAGGGGTTCAGCAGACTGGACTTTATTGACATTGTAGAGAAGACGCCATTCGATTTCCGTACAATTTCGCCAAAGGGAATAGTGGTCTCGCAAGGTACAACATGCAAATGCCTTTGTATGGTTCTTAATGGTAAGATGAGTGTCGAAACAGACAGTCCTGAGCATACTTATCGCTTGACGGAAAGTGTGAGTGCTCCTCATATCATTCAAATAGAAAATTTGTTCGGTCTACACAATAAATATACCCGTACATATAGGGCACAGTCTGAAGTGCAATTGGTGATGCTTGACAAGCAAAGTGTAAGGCAGTTACTGGTGGCCTATCCTGCGTTTCAAATCAACTTTTATAATGCTGTAAGCACTTGTGCACAAAGCCGAGAGATGATGTTGTGGTCAAAACGTTCGGATACGGTAGAAGGTCGTTTCCGTACATTCCTGTTGAGGCGTTGTTTGCGTCCGATTGGTCAGAAACAATTAAAAATACGTATGGAAGACCTTGCCTCCGAGTTGGGGGCGACACGTTTGCGTGTGTCGCAAATGCTTGCAGATTTAGCAGCAAAGAATAAAATTATCTATTCGCGTGGCATAATACATGTTCAAAGTTTAGAAAATTTGTAGTCCGTGCTTTTATAATCCATAAAAAAAGCATACTTTTGCACATAGAAATAAACATCTAACAGATAGCTTTAAGCAGCATGTACTTTGCCCTTAGATGGGGAAATGCTGGTTGGCTAACTCCAAACAAATAAATCATACAAGTGTCATGGAAAAGACCATTCTAGTAACAGGTGGTACGGGCTTCATTGGCTCGCACACCACTGTAGAGCTGCAGAACGCAGGTTACAATGTAGTGATTATTGACAATCTGTCAAACTCAAAGGCTGATGTAGTTGACGGCATTGAGAAAATTACAGGCATTCGCCCTGCTTTTGAACAAGTAGATTGCTGCGATCTGGAAGCGTTGGAAGGTGTCTTCAATAAATATCCTGAAATAACAGGTATTATTCATTTTGCAGCTTCAAAGGCCGTAGGCGAGAGCGTACAGAAGCCTCTGAAGTATTATGAAAACAACTTGCTTTCTCTTATCAACTTGCTTAAGTTGATGCCAAAGCACGATGTTAAGGGTATCATATTCTCTTCTTCTTGCACCGTTTATGGTCAGCCTGATCCCGAGAATTTGCCCGTAACAGAGCAAGCTCCGATCAAGAAGGCTGAGAGCCCTTATGGCAATACCAAGCAAATTAACGAGGAAATCATTCAAGACTACGTGCATAGTGGCGCCAATATCAGCGCAATCATCTTGCGCTATTTCAATCCAATTGGTTCACACCCATCAGGCATCATAGGCGAAATGCCTAATGGCGTTCCTGCCAACTTGATTCCTTATTTGACTCAGACCGCAATCGGTATACGTCCTTGCTTGAAGGTGTTCGGCGATGATTACGACACTCCTGATGGCTCTTGCATTCGCGATTATATCTATGTGCTTGATTTGGCAAAGGCACACGTGGCAGCTATGGCCCGTATCGTAGATGGTAAGAATACTGATCCTGTAGAAATCTACAATGTCGGTACAGGTAATGGTGTGAGTGTGCTTGAACTCATTCACACATTTGAAAAGTGTACAGGCGTGAAACTTAATTACGAGATTGCTCCTCGTCGCGAAGGCGATATCGAAAAGGTTTGGGGCAATGTTGATAAGGCTAACAAGGTACTCGGTTGGAAGGCAGTACACACACTTGAGGAGGCTCTCTCGTCTGCATGGAACTGGCAGCAGAAGCTCCGTGAGCGTGGCGTGATGTAATCAGCCGACGAAAATACATTGTGATTTTTTATAGAGGAGTCAATAATGCTTTTCTCTTTAGACGAGTGGAAAAGCAGATTAACTCCTCTTTTTTTATATAACAAGGCATTGCAAGTTTGCAGCATTGTGTAACTGCGTTGTGTGCAAATGCCTAACAAAACTCCAATAAGTTGCAACCATACTATTTACTTCAAGAGTCGCTTTTGCGACGAAACCTATCATTGATAAGACGCATAGCTGATGAGGCTGGGGTAGAATTCATATTAGCTTTCAAGGCTTTTGCACTGTGGCGCACTTTTCCGATATTCAGAGAATATATAAGCCACACAACAGCATCTTCACCCTATGAGGCTCGTCTGGCATTTGAGGAGTTTGGTACTAAAGCGCATACCTATTCTCCGGCTTACGAAGATGATACATTCGATACAATACTGAGATGTTCAAGCCACATTTCGTTCAACTCACTTACTCAGTATAGCCATTTTGTGTCTAAGGTTAAGGAACAGGGGCCTGAGGCGCCAAGTATAGGTTTACGTATCAATCCAGAGCATAGTGAGATAGAGACGGAGCTTTACAACCCTTGTGCGCCGGGCTCTCGATTTGGAGTTTTAGCTTCCCAATTACCAGAACAGTTGCCAGATGGTATTGAAGGCTTCCATTGCCATTGTCATTGTGAAAGTTCTGCAGAAGCTCTACAGACAACCTTAGGCTGGATTGAACGAAAGTTTGGAAAGTGGCTTGGGCAACTCAAATGGCTTAATTTAGGTGGCGGACACTTGGTAACCAGAAAGGGCTATAATACGACCCTTTTAGTTAGTATCCTTAAGGATTTCAAGAATAAATACCCCAATCTTCGTATCATACTCGAGCCAGGATCGGCCTTCGCTTGGCAAACAGGGCCGCTTGTGTCGCAAGTGGTAGATATAGTGGAAAATCATGGCATAAAAACAGCCATACTCAATGTAAGTTTTACGTGTCACATGCCCGACTGTCTAGAGATGCCATATCACCCAGCAGTGAGAGGTGCAGAAACTTTGGAAGATGCGGTGGAAGCGGGTGTTGCCGCAGAAGCCTCTGTGTATCGTTTAGGGGGCAATAGTTGTTTGAGTGGAGATTACATGGGGTATTGGCGCTTTCCAAATCCACTCAAGGTTGGCGACATAGTAATATTTGAGGATATGATACATTATACGACGGTCAAGACAAATATGTTTAATGGTATCCATCACCCTGCTTTGAAAATAGAAAAATTAGACGGAAGCATACAAACACTGCGCGAGTATCACTATGAGGATTATCGTGACAGAATGGATTAAGATTTTGAGTAGATGATAGCAAACAAACAAATTTGGTTGCCGGCGGGGTTGCCCTGTGTTACAACGATAGACACGTCAACGTATGAACTTGCCAAATGGAAGACGCTTTCCTGCAAGAAACGTCTTCTTATTCTGAACTTAATGCCAGTGAAGCAAGATACAGAGGAAGATATCGTACGTACACTTGCAGCTTGCGATGTTGAGGTACAAGTAGTTTTTATAAAAATAAAAGGACAAAAATACAAAACTACGCCACAAGCCCATATGGACGCGTTCTATTTGGATTTTGAAGTGGTTGAGCCACACCAGTTTGACCGTATGATAATAACAGGTGCCCCATTAGAGCAGATGCCTTTTGAGCAAGTGCGTTATTGGCCGCAACTGCAGCATATAATGCATTGGGCCGACACCCATGTTGAACGCACGCTTTATATATGTTGGGGTGCGCAAGCGGGGTTGTATGAGCATTATGGCATACAAAAGTTTCCACTTGCTGAAAAGATGTTTGGCATTTACATGCAAAATGTGCTCGAGCCAGACGATGTGCTGATGCGTAACCTTGCTCCCAGTTTCAAAATGCCAAATTCTCGACACACCGAAGTTCGCATGGCAGACATTGTGGCGCACAAGTCTGATGACTTGCGTCTTTTAGCATTGAGCGATGAGAGTGGTGTGGGGGTAGCTGCCACACATGACGCGCGTCGAACTTTTATTGTGGGGCATTTGGAGTATAATCCGAATACACTCCACAATGAATATCAACGTGATTTGGACAAACATTTGCCCATACATGAGCCACAACATTATTATGACGAAAATGGCGGCGTAATTTATTCGTGGCAACATGATGCGATACAATTCTACAAAAATTGGGTGGAATAGACCAGATGGCCACGTTCTCATGAATGCGAGTCTTTTCTATGTTACAGCAAAAGCGGAGCGCATTGCAATAGTTATATGTTGCAATGCGCTCTGCTGCTTTTATTCGTCCTCTTCGCCTTCGGTAGGCAATTCATTGCCTACGAATTCGTATGTAAAATTATTCCCCCTAGCTGAAGGAAATTGACTGCGTAAGTCAATCTCTGGTCTGTTTTTAAGGTGTTCTATTATCCTGTTGTAGCACTCCATTCCCGAGTTGGCACGTACATAGGCTTGAAAAGTCGTGTCTTGGTAACGGAATTTGGTGGTTCCTGCTATTTGAATTACACGTTTGAATACCACAGTACCAAGATACCAACCGCTATGAATTTCTGCAAGCTGTGCAGCGCGAATTTCCTTTTTGTTTACAATAGCTTCAACGCTTGACGGTGTATTGCTTGCAGTAACAGGTGCATTGTTGTTGTCCTTATGGTGGGATTTGAATTCCTCCATAGATTCTGCAGCGGTCTTTATCAGTATGAAATAAACGCGTGGGCGTATTTTGTATCGTTTGGGATATGGCATGTCGCTTTCGACATAACTGCGTACATCTTCTTCCAATCGTGCATTGATAGGAATTTCGGGTATAGATGCAAGAAATCCCATCAGTTCATCATAGTTGTGTACTAATACTTCTTGGTCAAAGTAACGGGCATAGATATTCATATTACAAGAATCTTATAAAATGTGTGTATGAGGCTCTGTGGGTGTTCTCTTAATATAGTAATAAAATGGGAATATACGTTTTCAAAAGGAAGAGCCTTATTAAAAAAAATGGCAGCTTCGCGAAATAAAATCGCAGAGCCACCTTCGATCTGTCAAAGAGCGGAAAACGAGACTCGAACTCGCGACCCCAACCTTGGCAAGGTTGTGCTCTACCAACTGAGCTATTTCCGCATTTATAGTTACAATTACATGTGAAGAGGAGGAGACTCGAACTCCCACGACACAATTATCACTACCCCCTCAAAGTAGCGCGTCTACCAATTCCGCCACCTCTCCGTTATGTATGTAACTTGCTTATTACATCAAATTACAGTGCCCAGAACAGGACTCGAACCTGCACGTCATTGCTGACACTAGTACCTGAAACTAGCGCGTCTACCATTCCGCCACCTGGGCTTGTAGAACTGCGATGCTATAAGCAAAAAGAGCGGAAAACGAGACTCGAACTCGCGACCCCAACCTTGGCAAGGTTGTGCTCTACCAACTGAGCTATTTCCGCAAAAAAGTGACTCCTATAGGATTCAAACCTATAACCTTTTGATCCGTAGTCAAATGCTCTATTCAGTTGAGCTAAGGAGCCAATTACTTTTCTTCGTGACTCCTATAGGATTCAAACCTATAACCTTCTGATCCGTAGTCAGATGCTCTATTCAGTTGAGCTAAGGAGCCTTCCTTGCAATAACTTTTATAATAAGTGACTCCTATAGGATTCAAACCTATAACCTTTTGATCCGTAGTCAAATGCTC
>ERZ1026846.12-NODE-12-length-132139-cov-29.537794_pt1 | contig 132139 bp, 122 predicted proteins | sample MGYA00380153_ERZ1026846 | MGnify/ENA primary metagenome ERZ1026846 (study PRJEB33269, sample SAMEA4719789) | human gut metagenome | biome: human-associated habitat; feature: organic feature; material: feces | place: Cameroon | collected 2013-10 ...
ATATTATAAGGATAAATAAACAAAATTAGAAAAGTTTTAATAAAAAAAATATTGTCGATTTTTATAATTTTTAGTATCTTTATTTACAATAAAATAAAATTTTTAAGCTGTCTTTAGATTTTTCAAGACAGTCAATAAAAATAGGAGTTAGAATCATGGCTAAACAGTTAGTTTACAGCGAAGATGCACGCAAAAAAATGCTGAGCGGAGTTGAGCAGATTGCCCGCGCAGTAAAAGTAACATTAGGACCTTGCGGACGCTTGGTTATGCTTGACAAAAAATACGGTGCACCAACAATCACAAAAGACGGTGTTTCAGTTGCAAAAGAAATCGAGCTTAAAGATCCATTTGAAAACATGGGAGCACAGCTTGTACGCGAAGTTTCCTCAAAGACAAACGATGTAGCAGGAGATGGAACAACAACAGCAACAGTTCTTGCCTATGCAATTGTACGCGAAGGACTCAAGGCAGTTTCAGCAGGAATGACACCAATTGAAATCAAACGCGGAATCGACAAAGCGACAGCAATCGCAGTTGAAGAAGTAAAAAAGAACAGCCGCGCAGTAAAAGGCAACGAAGATATTACTCACGTAGCCACAATTTCTGCAAACAACGACCCTGAAATTGGTAAAATCCTTGCAGACGCAATTGAAAAAGTCGGAAAAGACGGCGTCATCACAGTTGAAGAATCCAAGAACATGGATACAACTGTAAAAACTGTAGAAGGAATGCAGTTCGACCGTGGATATATTTCTTCTTACTTTGTAAATGACCGCGAGCGCATGGAAGTAAACTACAACGACGCTTACGTCCTTATTTATGACGAAAAAATCAGCACAATGAAAGATCTTCTTCCTGTTCTTGAAAAAGTTGCCCAGACAGGAAAGCCTTTAATCATTATTTCTGAAGACCTTGACGGTGAAGCTCTTGCAACTTTGGTTGTAAACTCAATCCGCGGAACTCTCAAATGCTGCGCTGTAAAAGCTCCAGGATTCGGCGACAGAAGAAAGGAAATGCTTCAGGACATCGCAATCCTCACAGGCGGAAAAGTAATCACAAAAGACCTTGGACTTAAGCTTGAATCAACAGAACTTGCAGACCTTGGACAGGTTAAATCTGTAAAAATCGACAAGGACAACACAACTTTGGTTGATGGAGCCGGAGACAAAAAGGCAATCGCTGACCGTGTTGCAGAAATCAAGAATCAGATTGAAAAGTCAACTTCTGACTACGACAAGGAAAAACTCAAGGAACGCCTTGCAAAACTTTCTGGCGGTGTAGCTGTAATCAACATCGGTGCAATCACAGAAACAGAAATGAAGGAAAAGAAATTCCGTGTTGAAGATACTCTCGCAGCAACAAGAGCGGCCTTGGAAGAAGGAATTGTTTCAGGCGGCGGACTTGCACTCATCGAAGCAAGCAAAGTTCTTGACGCGGAAAAAGAAAATCTTACTGGAGATGAAAAAGTTGGTTTCCAGATTATAAAGAGAGCCTTGGAAGAGCCTATTCGCCAGATTGCAGAAAACGCAGGTGTAGACGGAGCTGTAATTGCTGACAAGGCAAAGGCAGAAAAGAAAGGTGTTGGCTACAATGCCGCTACAGGCGAATGGGTAGACATGATGGAAGCTGGAATCATCGACCCGGCAAAAGTTACAAGATGCGCTCTCCAGAATGCTGCTTCTGTAGCTGGAATGCTGCTCACAACAGAATGCGCTATCACAGATATTCCTGAACCTCCAGCACCAGTTGCTCCACAGGCGGGCATGGATGGAATGGGCGGAATGTACTAATAGCAATTCCAAACTTTAAAGCTAGAAATGCGGCTGCGACCAATAAACGGTTGCGGCCGTTTTTTGTTTTAAATAAACCATATTTCGTGATAGAATATATCATTATAAATTACTCTTATTTTCTGGAGAATAGACTATGCAGACAGCCACAAAAACACCTTGGGATTTTTTAAGCAAATACAAAGACATCGACTTTTCATGTGAATGGCCCACTGTTCCCGAAATGTTTTTTATAACAACAAAGCGATTTCCAGAAAGACCTTGCTTTACAGATTTTGAAGGCGAAGGCGGCTCAAAAAACACTCTTTCATATTCACAGATAGAACAAAAAGTCAAGGAACTTGCTTCCTGGCTTACAGAAAAAGGAATTCAAAAAGGAGACAGAATCGCAGTAAGCGGAAAAAACTCTCCACAATGGGGACTTGTATTCCTCGCATCTCTTGCCGCCGGAGCTACAATCTGTCCTATAGATTACGCTCTCCATGAAGAGGAAATCAAAAATCTTTTGAACACAGCCAAGCCAAAATTCTTTTTTGTTGATGAAGAAAAGTTTCCAACCTTTGACGCACAAAATGCTGAATACAAAGTTTATTCGCTCAGCCCTAAGTTTCCAGAAAAATACGTTTACAGCTTAAAGCCCAATTCAATTGAACATGATTTCCGAAGCGCAAAAGAAGATGATCTTGCGGCAATTCTTTTTACAAGCGGAACAACAGGAAATCCAAAAGGCGTAATGCTCACCCACAAAAATCTTGTAAGCGATGCATATATCGCGCAGACCCGCATGGACATTTTTTCAACTGATGTTTTTTACGCGCTCCTTCCGATTCATCACGCTTACACAATGCAGGCGGTTTTCATAGAAAGCCTTTCCGTAGGAGCTGAAATCGTATTCGGAAAAAGCATGGCTGTTTCCCGGCTAATGAAAGAACTTCGCGAAGGACAAATCACAATGCTGCTTGGCGTTCCGCTTTTATTCAATAAGCTGCTCGCAGGAATAATGAAAGGAATCAAGGCGAAAGGCCCGCTTGTAAACGGCGCAATCCATGCCATGATGTGGATTTCCTACATAATAAAAAAAGTTTTCAAAGTAAATCCCGGCAAGACACTTTTTAAAAGCGTGCTAAAACAAGCAAATATTCAGTCGCTAAGAATTGCAATCTGTGGCGGCGGACCTCTTGCTTCAAGCGTGTTCAAAATCTACAACGAAATGGGTATCGACTTTGTGCAAGGCTACGGACTTACAGAAACAAGCCCGATTATCGCATTGAACCCGATAAGCCGCTTTAAAATTGAAAGTGTCGGTCAGTATTTCTTTCCGTACATGGAAATGAAAATTCTTGAGCCTTCTGCGGATGGAATCGGAGAAGTAGCGGTAAAAGGTCCGATGGTTTTTAAAGGCTACTACAACATGGAAGAAGAAACCGCAAAAGTTTTTACTCCAGACGGATTCTTTAAAACCGGCGATCTTGGAAATCTAGACAGCGAAGGCTACCTTATTCTTGCAGGACGCGTAAAAAACATGATTGTTACAGAAGGCGGCAAAAACGTTTATCCGGAAGAAATTGAAAACGCATTCCAGCTTTTTACAGACATAGCACAAATCACAGTGCGCGGCTACATTGCAGACAAAGCGACAAAAAGCGAGCAAATCGAAGCCCTTGTCTATGCCAGCGACGACCTTTTTGCAAGACTGAATATAAACAGAGAAGCTTCTCCGCTAGACGAATCAGTAAAATCAGAAATTGAAAAAATAATCTCAAAAGTAAACAAGGAGCTTCAGCCTTACGCCCGCATCTCAAAAATCACAATGCTAGAACAGCCGCTCGAAATGACCACAACCCAAAAAGTAAAACGAGGAAAAATATCTAGCAATGAATAAAAGCATATTATATCATGCAGGCAAAGAAATTGTGCAGTTTCCAGAAATCCGAAAAAGTTTATACACAAAAGATTTTTCATGGGGATTTTATTGCACAAACAACTGGAAGCAAGCCGTTCGCTGGGCAAACAGAAACAATGAAAAGCCTGTAATAAATTTTTTTGATTATACTGCCGATGAATCTCTTTCAATTTTAAAATTCGATGAAATGAATGATGAATGGCTTGAATTCATTGCCCATTGCCGAAGCGGAAAAACTCACAATTACGATATTGTAGAAGGACCGATGGCAAACGACACAGTTTGGAATTACGTTAACGATTTTATAAAAGGCACAATTACAAAAAAACAGTTTTGGGTGCTTGCAGAATTCAAGCATCCTACGCACCAAATAAGCTTCCATACATTGTCGGCATTAAACTGCCTTAATTTCAAAAAAAGCGAGATTGTATATGACCGAAGAACAGAGGAATGATTTTTTTTATGTTTGTGCGCTGATTGAATTTATTGCCAGAAAAACAAAGAACCGCCGCGGAACTGTTGTCAATGCGCTTGGAAAAAAAGGTGTTCACAAGCAGCTCTATGCCGCACCTGTAAATCATTGCCTTTCATTTGAGCAAGTAAGCGATGAAATAATCAGGGACTACAAAATTCCAGATGGCGACTTTGAAACTGTAAAAAACTGCAAGTACACGTTGCCCGGATTTCAGGACATAGGAAAACTTTACTGCATAATGATAGAAGACCTTGCCACTCCAGGAACAGAAGAAGAAACTTTAATCAAGCTGTTCAATTCGTTTATAAGCGACCAAATCTCAAACTTCAACACAGACCTTTACTATCAAAACCCAAGTTATCTTGAAGAATCCTACAAGGCAGGAAGACTGCTGGAATAGAATATTATTTCCGTGAAAGTTTTTACAGAAAAAAAGCCGTGCCGGATTTTGCATTTAAACGCATTTTCCAGCACGGCATTTATTTTTATATTTTTATGAAAAAGCCAAATGAGATTATTTTTCTCCCTGATAATTTGGATCTTCATAAAAGGAATGAATCCAGCTTGAAAGATCTCTTTCCCAGTCCATCATTGCCATGTAGCCATCATAATCATCATATATTTTTTCTGTGGCTTTAGCTTTAATAGGTGTATTAAAAAGCTCATACGCTCTTTTAAAATCTTCTTTCTTTAGAGCCTTTTCTGCATTATCATTCTTTTTCGCCATTTCCTGAAGATAAGGCTCATTTGGAATTTTGGCTGGTCTTTTTGATTTATAGTTCTTTATATTGCGTGGACCTGTGTCAACATTAGTATTAAAACCAGGCAAGTTAGGCATATCTTCTTTTCCAGCTGATTCAGTTGTCTGCTGTGAATTGTTCTTTCCGCCCACTCTTCCTTCAATGCCTTTTACAAGACTTTTCCATTTCTGAGCAAAACAAGCAGAGGCCGCAACCATAAGCAAAACCAATACGACCTTTGATTTTCTTGATAATTTCATATTTACTCCTTCTGATAAAGTGCGAATATTATACCACCAGCATAGTGAATTGTCAAAATAACACTAAACAGTTTATTTTAGAATATAAATTGCTTTTCCAGTAACATTCTGTGCAGAATCAGCAACAAAGACATTGCCGACAAATGAGCCTCCTGAATTTGATTTAGAAATGCTTTCCAGAATAATTCCATTGGCTCCAATTTTTCCGGCCTGTTTTTTCAGTTCCGCAATCGCATAGTTTAAACTGCCCTGATCTGTAAAACCTGAATCACTAGAAGCAGAAACAATTCCAATGACTTCATAATCTTCTGGAGGCTCTGTATATATAGAAATCCTGTCAGGATTTACATAAGGCCTCTTTTTGCCAGTAACAAAAGCCGTTCCACTTGCACAAGAAAATAATATAAAACAAATAAACAGCAAAGTAAAAAGTGAAATCAGTTTTCTCATAGTTAAAATCTCCTTGAACAATCATATCATAAATATCAGCAAAGCTCATCAAAAACAGTGCCACCAGTCCATTCATTTTCTCGACCTTGAAGAACAAGAAAAAACTTGTCTGCACTTTCTTTTCTAAAGCAGGTCATATAAACTCTGTGAACAAAAAGATTGTTCTCAAAAGTAATCGTACAGAGACTCCACGGCTTTATCGCATTTATTTCGCGACTTTCTCCTTTTACAATTATCATATCTTCATGCAATGCAGTTTCTAATACGGAAGAAGAATACTGCTTGGTTTTGCTGAATATTTTTCCCTGCTTTAGATTTTCAAAATAATCCTGCAACGGAGTTTCAGTTAGTTCAGTTGGGCAGCAAGGAAATTCCGCAGGAATACGCCATCTTGTTTTGTCCTGCGCTGCATTTGGCGAGAGCGACATTATAATATCAGGTTTTGTTCCGTCAGGCTTTTCAAATCCTTCTGGATATTCATATTTGAAAATATTTTTTCTTGTCCGATATACCCATTCTCCAAGACTTCCGCCAGCAGAAACATTTTTATATGAATTCTGATTTGCCCATTTTGTAAGATTTTCAAGGCAAGATTCAGATTCTTTTTGATTTACTAAAACTATCAAACAAATATCAAAAATTTTACTTGCAAGATCATGTTCTGTACTTGCTTGTATTATTTCAAAAGTTCGTTTCTTTATGTTCTTGTAAACCATCTAGAAATCCTTTTCTTATTATCATTTTTCCATATTCATATGAGATTCTATAACTAAAACATTGTTTTCGGTGAATAATTAGGGTTTGAATACATTAAGAGCGTGTTTAATCCCGTATTTGAAGTTAATTCAATTTCGCCATACTCACAGATTGGAATCTGCCTGTTATCTGAAAAACGTCTATCAGGTCCACCGGATTTATTTACGTACTTCCATGTACTCCCAACAACTATTGAATCTTTAGGAACAGATTCTGATTCAACAAACCTTGTCGTTCTTACTTCGCTGGATATGTCAGAATAGTTTAATGCTCCGATTTTATTTTTCTGAATTAGAAATAGTTTATCAGGTAGAAAAATTAGTGTTTCTTTACCAGATTTAAAAACAGCGGCTTTGACTGTTGATTTAAAGGGAAATGGCGTTTTAGAGGACATTTGACACAAAACTCGAACTACAGTGGTAGATGCTCCTGATGAGTATTTTTTATCAATAACTTTACTTGATTGCATTAGTCTCCAAACTTTATTACATTCAGTTAGCTTTAGCATTTCATTAATTCTGTTTTCTACAATTTCTTTTTGATCCTCGTCTATTACATAATCTAATCTAACTCGGCCAAGTGTTTTTACAAGGATTTTCATTAATATGAAAACGAGAGATGATATTGCATAAATAGGTTTCAAAAAAACAAGAAGCAAAGCAAGCCAAAATAGAATGGTTGAAAGTTTATTTAAAACCATAGATACATGTGCTGATTTTAAGATATCTTCTAATCCCTCTGAAACAAATTCATTTGTAACAGTATTCTCAATATTTTGTGTATCATAATGATTATTATCTATTGCTGGTGTATATTGTTGTTGATGGTTAAGTTTATTTTTTTCTGTTTCTTCTGTGAAGGAAATTCCGCTTCCTGGAATTGATGTAGTTCTTCTAACTGTTCCTCTAGCAGTTTTTGTTATTCGATAGCCTTTTACTCCCCAACTATAACCGATTCCAGATTTACTAATATTGATTCGAAATCCACCACCTAAGTTTATACTTTTTCTATATCGGAACCCCATAATTTTCCTCCAAAAGCGCCCCAGTGTGGGCGTCCGTATAACAATGAATTAAACCGCAAACCGGTTTGTCGGCTTTGAAGCTTTGTTATGTGATTAATATTCATCCTTATGTTTTTTCTCTCTTTCAAGAAAATATCCTTCTTTGTTAAGAGGAATGGAAACTGCTTCAATATATTTTGTACTTTCTGATAACTCTTTTATTGTATAAAATTTATACGAAGGATCACTTTTATTGGAAACTTCTACTTTATAATAATTTTTATCTACTCTTTTTGAAAATGAATAGTATTTTGAAAGGTGTATGGCAAAATAATAAGTATCACCTTGAATCATATACATATAAAAAATCGGACGACAAGTTGGTGCATACTGAGGATCATACATCTGGTCGATTTTTCTGCCTAATCCTTTTTCTAATTCCGTAAAAAAATCTTTTGGAGATATCAATTTATGTTTATTTGGATTTGTATCAGTGGCATATTCTTTTTGCTGCTTGTTATAAATCAAAGCATAAATTTGAATTTGAGATTTTTCTTGAAATGGATAATGGTCTGTTTTTACTTTGTACTCTTCAATTAATTCTGCATAATATTTTAAATGCTTTAATCTGACAATATCACAATTATCCTGAAGTTCCTTTTCTAAACCTGTTAATTCTGGAAGGGCATTTCGCAGATAATCAATCTCTTCCTCTGTTTTTTCAGGACTCTGTATTGTTGTATTTACATATTTTAATATCGATTGGGAGTTTTCTATATCAGATGCAAAAACAAGCTCCATGCGTGATAAATGATTTGGCCATTGTAAAATAATTTCATTTCCATTTGCATATGCTTTTTCTGCATCCCATTTACGGACTTTAATTCCTGTTCCATCAAAGATGACATTAATATAAGTTCCATCAGTAGATACAGTAACATTTCTTTTTAGGACTTTTGAAAAAATATCTTCTATCATCTTGAATGATGTATTTTCTGATGTAATTAAATCATATTTCCCTCTCGCATACTTACCCTCATTGGAAAGAGATTCTTCTACTGCATAAAAATCGTTTATTCCAAATTTTTCTTCAGAATATTTTGCAGATTTAATCAGATCTTTAATGCTTTCAATATCTTTTTCAATTGAAGAGTTTTTCTCTGTATAAAATAAGTTATATTCATTTATGCAGACATAGTTACTTGTTGGAAAATAATCAATTGCAGTTTCTTCAGCTATAAAAAAATCTGTGACGGATTTCGCCGATAAAACAGATATTATAGAAAATGTAATAAATAATAGACTCAATACTTTTTTTATCATTTTTTTTACTCCTTGCGCCCCAGTGCGGGCGTCCACATAACTAGCGTTTTAAACCGCACAGCGGCTTGACCGCTGTGTCGGCATTGAAAACCATGTTAGGTTTTATTTTTCTTGATGATAATGTGTACCACATTGGACAATATATAGTTTATCGCCGTCAACTTTATATACAAGGCGATTAGCTAAATCTATTCTTCGGCTCCAATATCCGGTAAGTTCATATTTTAATGGTTCTGGTTGTCCGCGACCTTTATCTTCACCGTTACGTTCTATGTCTTTTATAAGTTCATGAACCATTTTTATTAATTTTTTCTGATTAAGATCAAAGAATTGACAATAATCAGCCCAAGCAACATCAGCCCATATTTTTACCATTACAGGCTCTCCTTTAATTCATGAACTTTACCATTTCCTTCTTCAATTTGAGCTATTCCTTGACGGAGATATTTCATGTTTTCTTCAGAATAAATATATGGATCATCAGATGCTTTTAATGCAAAAGGAATTCCATTTTCTCGGATTGTAGCCTTTACAAAGGCTGTTATTGCTGAAGTAACATTTAATCCAATTGAGTTTATAATACTTTCAAAAAGACTTTTGTCTTCATTTTCAATTTTAGCAGATATTGTAGTCATATTTAGTACCTCCTACTATAATGTACTACAATAAGGATTATTTTGTCAAATTTTGATACTGATGAACTAATACACGAATTTTATTATTTTCATTATCCGAACTTTTTATTCCAAAATGAAAGCTACACTTCTTATCTTTGAAAAATTTACTTAAAGATTCCCAATAATTTTTGTACAAAGAATTAAAAAATTCTTTTCTTTCATCTTTATCCAAGCCAGCATGATTATAATCAAGTAAAACCAATATACTGAATAATCCTGTTTTATTTTCATATTCCTTTTTTAAGAAGTCACCAACATCTATATTTGGTGAAAGATTTTCTTCCCAATATCCATAGCTCCATTTTATATTTTCTTTTTCTGAAGAATCAACAAAACGTCCAGAACACGAAAAATCATAAGCAAAATTTGAAAGTTCACAAAGTTCATCATTATATGTCCAATTATTGTCAATTGTTTCCCAAGCACATAGCGAAACATAATCATGTATTATCTCGCCTGCAGAATTTCGTAATTTACTTAATTGAGTAGAATTGTGACGTAACTCCGTCCAATCATATTGAGACGGATCAATTGTATTAAGAATCCATTGTTCTACATCTTGTTCGAATATCCTCTTTTGATTCTTAGTTTTTTGCACATATTGAATTATTTTTCTATATTGCTCATCATTCCATAACTCGTTATTGCTATTTTATTACTTTTATTTATCATTTTTTTCTCATTACTCCTTAGAATTAATCTTTATCACAAATGGACTAAAAAAGCCGGAAGATTTACCTTACTGACAGCAAGTGGCGCAGTGCACCATCAACCTAACAATTGCTTAAACGGTGGCGCGGCTTGACCGCGACATCCGCTTTGAAGCTTTGTTATGTGATTTTTATTTAATTAATAATTTTAATTCAAATAAAACTAAAATTATTATACCTATTACAAAACATATTTGATAAATAAAAAATATTTTTTTTCTTTTTTTAAGGAAACCTTATTGCCTCGCCGTAATTTAATTTCTTTTGTATAAAATGAAATCAAGACATTATTTATTAACCATATTATTACAAATGGCAATGCGATGATTTCTTTATGAAGCAAAACTAAAAAGATAAATGCTATGACTAAAAATATATAATTTACTATTCGTAGAATTTCTCCAGTTTCCGAAACTTCTTTTTTATTTTTTATTCGCTTATTTGTCATAGTCTTAAAGTTTAATTCATTTATTCAGCAAGCTTGACTTGCTGAATAAATATACCTATTTTAAAAAGTTCCATAATTCATTTTTATCTTTATGAAGATGCATTTTTTCTTTTGCATCATAAACATATACTTCATAATTATTATTTTCTGTATAATAATCTATTAATATTACATCTGATGGAATAAGATAAAAATAATGATCTATAAAATATTCTAATAAAGTCTTGCAATATTTTTGATTAAAACTCATTTCAACAAAAAATAATTTTTTATATTTTTTAGGAGCAAGATAAAATGAGAACATTGCATCAGACCAATTTTTTATTTTTGCAGAAGGAGCATTGCCTGTCTCTATCCAAGTCTGCGATTTACATTCGACAAGAATAGAATTATTTCCAAAATCAAATGCATGTTCTTTTTTTGCATTTATTCCAATTTCAACTTTTGTTTGGTTCTCTACAGTAATTCCATTATTTTCTAAAAAAAATAAAATTTTATTTTCAAAATCTTTGCCTGCTTGGGTATTTGAACTTACTCCTTTTCTTTGATAAGGTCTGTTTTCCATTTCTTTTCCTTCTTAATCAAGCGCCCCAGTGCGGGCGTCCACATAACAAAATTTCTCCGTATCAGTTGTAAGAAGTTTACACTGCAAAAAGTGTCAGTGTAAAATCTTGCATCGTTTTACTTATTCCTTAATATACAACAATTTCACGAATGTATACAGATTTTTACACGAATACTGGTAAGTTTTACATTTTATCCAGAGGACTTATTACACCACCGGCTCCGCGATTTAGGACATGGGTATAAATCATTGTTGTACTCACATCGCTGTAACCAAGAAGTTCCTGGATTGTCCTTATATCGTATCCGTTTTCCAGCAAGTGAGTTGCAAAAGAATGACGAAAGGTGTGGCAACTTGCGTTTTTATTGATGCCAGCTTCCAAAATGGCCTGTTTTACGGCACGCTGCATAAGTGATTCATCTAAATGCCATCTGCCTTCCTCGCCTGTCTGGATATTTTTCCATCTATTTTTTTGTGGAAAAAGCCATTGCCATTTAAATTCCTTGCTTCCGCCCTGATACTTATCAGAAAGAGCTTGGGGAAGTTTTACGGAGCCAAAACCAGCCTTTAAATCTTCTTCGTGAATTTTTCGTAAATTTTCTATATGAGATTTTAATTCGCAAATGAGTGTTCGGGGAATCATTACATGGCGGTCTTTGTCGCCTTTTCCGTGACGAACAATTATTTCATTTCTGTCAAAGTCTAAATCTAAGATTCTAAGCGACAATGCCTCGTTTAGTCTCAGTCCGGTTCCATAAAGAAGCTTTGCTATAAGTTTTTTTGTTCCTGTCAGATTTCCAATGATTTTAGAAACTTCCTGCCGGCTAAAGACAACAGGAATTCTTGTTTTTTTCTTTGCATGGACAACATTCGTTAATTTTTCCATAGGCTCATTTTTTACAAATCTATAATAAAAAAGAAGTGCTGCAAGAGCCTGATTCTGCGTTGATGCACTGACATTCTTTTTTAATGCCAGAAACTTTAAATATTCATTTATTTCTTTCTGTGCAGATTGATTATAACACTTGCTTTCCGATGCACTATTTTGAGTAAGAAAAAGTTGAACCCATTTTTTATAGCGGTCTATTGTACATTTTGAATAATGACGAACCTTCAACACTTCTTCAAGTTTTTTTGTTTCATTTTGAACATAATCATTAATTAATTCGTCGTTTGTATTTTTCGGATAATTCTGATTTTCATTAACATTCTCATAAGTGAAAAGCCCCGTTAAGTAGAGATTCTGTAAGAGCGAATCGATACATTCCTGACTATTCGGTATAATCCAAATTTTTTGTGAGGGTTCGTACCTGCGGTTGGGAAGCCTTCGTACAGAATTTAATACAGGTTCTGTAAAACCAGACAGAAATGATAGAGAAATCTCAGATTTGCCATATGGCTATATTAATACTTGCATATATTTAATAATAATGTGAATACTTGGTTTTAACAAATTAAAAAAAACAGCAGGTCGGTATTTTCAGGAAGGGGACGAAGTGATTCGGGGATTGCAGTACATAAACAACCATCTTCGAAACCAGTTTTAGGACATTTTCTGATTTTCAGAATCTGATTCCTGTTAACATAGCAAAAGGGTTCTACGGCAGATCATTGACCTGGAGCGGGCCTCGGCCTATGTACGAATATCATAGTGGTCACTACCGGACAAGAGCGGACACTGTTCTTTTCCTATTTTTTACATATTGACTTTTGGCTCACCATATCAACTGGTTGTACCGCAGGCAGCTTGACTGCCTGTCGGCTACGAACCTTTGTTATGTGTTTTTCTTATTTAAAGTAAGACTTTATTGGTTAATCATTAAAATTTTTTATTACTTTATATTTTATATAAGAATTGGTTGCTTCCAGAATTTCCATTTCACAATTCATATAACCAATTTTTTTCGTTTCTGACAAATCGTATGATACTTCAGTAGAAAAAGCTGGTCTTATAAAATCTCCGTTAAATTCTTTATATGCGAGTTTGATTGTCTGACCAGATTTTCCTAGATAAATCAATGTTTGTTGGAAATTATCTGCAGAAACAGAATATACATCTCTAAGTTCAAAATTAGTAACTGTATCACTGAAGTTTTTTACTTTCATACTTCCGCCATACATTTCATATTTAAGTTCATTAGTGTTTTTGTAATAAACTAAAATATAATCTGTAATCCCGAAAGTATTTCCTGTTATATGATTTCCATTTGGATAATTCTCAAAAACAATTTTTTCGTTATTTTCTTGATTCGGCATATAATCTCCGACTTTTACAAAGCCATTTAGCTGTTCTTTATTTATACGAACTCCTACTGCTACACTAGATTTTCCTTGTGTAATCATATTCATTCCTAAATTTGCAGTTACAATTTGTCCTTTTTCAGGAATGGAAATATTTTGATATTTTATTCTTGGATCTCCTGATATGTTGTGCCATTTGTCAATGACAAAACAAAATTTAATATAAAAAAGAAAAGGCTTTAGAAATCAAGATTTTCGGTACTAGACCATCCTGATATTCGTGGATTTAGGTTGAAACTTTGTTTCCACCATTACCGACAGGTCAATGATCCGCCAAAAGTTCTTTCTGTCTATTAAGCGGGAATTCGCAAGGATTTCTCCCTGTTTAGCCCATAGGAGAAACGAAGATAACTCAAATCTGCCTCGTTTCCGCCACCTTTTCTTTATTTCAAAAACTTAAAATATGAATAATGAACTAAGCTATTTTTCCGTTCATCATTCCCCAGACAAAACATGCAAGCTCTCTTGCTCCGGCCGCTGAAGATACGTTGTAATTTTTTCCACGCTCTTCAAGATGCTTCATTTTTGTTCTGATTCGTTTCGTTGCCTTATCTGCATACGCCACGATTTCAGGACTTGCATTCTTTTGCCTTTCAAGAATCCTCTTGGATTTCTGCCCATAAGGATTCGTCCGTTTTATTGCCTTTGCTGACTCACAGAACAAAGCCCTCACGCGCTTGTTCCCCGCTTTCGTGAGCGGAAGCATATTTTTAGTCTTTCCGCTGGAATCTTCTCCAGGACAAAGGCCAAGATAACTTACGAACTGAGCCGCAGTTGCAAATCTTGTAAAATCATGGATTTCCACGGCTGTCTCAACCGCTGTAGTTACATCAATACCTGAGAAACACACAAGCTTATCAACCTTATCCTTTATAATTTCAAGTCCAGCGATTTCCTTTATTTTTGCATCCATCAGTTCAATCTTATGTTTCAGGCTGTAGATTTCTGCAAGGTATTCACTGAATGCTTCCTGCATCCATTTTTCTGAGAACTGAACGGTCTTTACCCATTTGAAGAATTTTTCAGTGTGCTTTTTCTTTATTGCCTCCAGGTATTTTATTACAGCTTTCGTTGTTGCCTTGATTGTCATTTCATCAGAAAGTTCATTTCTGAAAAAGTCAAAGCAGCAAAGTGAATAGGTGTCCTTGTGAACATCAATCCCAATGTACAAAATCTTTTCGTTTTGTGTTATAATTTTCATGTAGTGTCTCCACTTTGTATGAGGTAATGCCCATACTGTTAATTTTTCATCATTAACATTTTGACGCTAAATCCACGTTTTTACAAACTGGATGGCACTACATATTGTCTATTTCTCCACTTTTCCTTTATAATCCAAAATCCCGCCAAACTCAATGAGGTTGGTGTATCCCAAATCGAGCAGGTTCTGGGTTGCGATTTTGCTTCTTCTCCCACTTCGGCAGTAAATCAAAATCATCTGATTTTTATCCGGCAGAACTTTTGCAGCTGTTTTAGCCGTTATTGTCTCCATAGTGAGCAGTACAGCTCCTGGAATGTGACCGGCTTTGTATTCGTCATCATGGCGGACATCTACTATAATTGCATCAGGATTATTCTTTGCAATCTCAAGGCCTTCTGCCATCGAAACCATTTTATAAGTCATCGGTGCACCTCCTGCAATATACACAGCATTTGCCAGTGCAATAAGTTTTTCACTGTCAGCATTTTTTTTCATACTCACACTATAAGTCAGATTCGAAGCTTTATTCTGCCATAAGCAGATTCCAACAACTTCTCCGACTTCGGTTATCTGCCATTTTACGATTCCTGCATTCGCCCCAACTGTACATGGAGTTTCATTCGGCCAGTTATAGTAAAAACCTGATATATCTTCTAATTCGGCATCTCGTTTAATTCTTGCAGTACATTCAGCCTCGTTCCAGATAAAATCCATCTGTGCAAGATTTCCGGCTATTATTGAATAGCGGATATTCTTAGCACCGTCAGGAACTGCAAATTTCACATTCAATTCTTTTGCAATATCTTCGGCAGTTGATTCCTGAACTGGATTAGGCAGGCCTATAGTCTTATTTGCAGTAGCATTAACTGCAGATTTTTTCCCAGAGCAGCTTACAAGTATCATTATAAATATAGAAATCAAAATAAGTGTCTTTTTCATCTTCGCCTCACTGCCCCTCCATATTATCACACTGTAGTGCCAATGAGCGACTTTCTTTTTAAATAAACTCCGCCGTTGTCTTTTAGCCATTTATTACAGCGTTTATAATCAGGGAACACCCGGTCAATTTCTGCATAAAACTCTTTTGAGTGATTCATGTGCCGGCGGTGACAGAGCTCATGTACCACCACACTATCCATAATTTCTGGCGGCATTATTACCAGCAGGCAGTTGAAATTAAGATTCCCGTCAACCGAACAACTTCCCCATCTGGAAGACTGAAGTCTGATTGCAATACGGCCATAAGTCACCCCAATCTTGTATGCCCAATATTCTACCCTCTGTGGAATTATCTTTTGGGCCTGCTTTTTTATCTGTTTAATTTCATCTGCAGAAAGAAGTCCGAGCGACTCTGCTTTTTCCTCTTCCCTATTCTGTTTTTCCAGATGCTTTGTAATCCAGTCCTTTTTAGAAAGAAGAAATTCCTGCACCGTGCGTTCTGTTGTTCCATAAGGAGCTTTTACAAGAACACGGTTGTCTGTCATTACACTGACAGAAATTGAGCGGCGTCGGGATTTTTGGATTACATAAGTAATTTTCATTTGCTGATAATCGTCTACTCCATATTCTTATAAACTTTATCAATTGCATTTATCTCATTCTTAAGAGATTTGTTTACAGCGCTCTTATTAAAGTAAGTAATGTCCAGATCTTTTAACCCCAGCCATTCAGAGTAATCTTCACCTGATTTCTTTTCAAACGCCTTAACGCAGTCCGACATTGATCCAACACCACCAACATCTTCAATTATTCCAAGTCCTTCGCCATCAAGAACCAGAGGAGATGCTTCTTCATAAACTTTATCATTAATGATTTCTTCAAGTCTAATAGGGAAAGTCCATCCGTTTCCAAAATCATAAGCGAAAGTAATTGTATCACCGACCTTCCTGTACAGACGTGCTCAGATCCGCGACAAAATCATCGTTGCCGTCCTTCTCAACAATATTTATTTTTGCTGTCGCTCCGTCGGCAATGTCCGTTACATCGGCGCAAAGGAAGACTTCATCGCCGACCAGGGCTTTTGCAATTGTCCTGCCACTTGCATCTTCCCAGCGCGGGTTTGTGATAGTTGGAGTTTTTTCAGCAGATGTGTTTTCTGAATTGTTCTGCGTTTCTTCATGGTTTCCACTTGCAGAGGTTGCCGCTGCGGTCTCTTCCTGTGCATTTGCGCCCTGTCTGTCTATCCGCTCCCTGTCGATTGCGCTTATGCTTCTGTTGTTGCTTACTCCGCAGAAGTTCCTTTTAAGATGGCACGTTGTGAAGTATCCGTCCTGAACGCTGAAGTCGTGCTCCACTGAATAGACAAGGTACTCGCCGTCGCTGTGCCTTCCAAGGTATTTCACCGTGAGCCTGTTGCCCGGCTTTATGCGGTAGTTTCCCTGTGTCTTTATGTCGCAGCTCTGGAACTGCAATGACCTGCCCAGAAGAACGCTCCTTGCTACCTCCATGGCGTCCTTCTCGTCTGTAAAACTGCTGGAGCTGAGCTGCCAGACCTTGTGGGGGTCATAGCCTTTTGCATTGTCCTCCCAGCAATATTCTCCGCCGATTTTCAGAGGCACATCCTTCATCGTTGCTGTCGCCGTAAAGCCTGCGCATTTCCTCATGTCCCAGCCGGTCGCTGTTACCGCGGAGAGCTGTGCGGCAAGGTCAGTTTTTGTCCTTGCGCTGATTATTGTTTTTCCCCATTCAAGGACAACATCATCGTCTGTCGGCGTTATCTCTGTCTTTACATGGACAGTGTTTCCGTGGCAGTAGACTGTCTTTCCGTATTTGCCCGCCAGGTACATGATGTAGCCATAGTCCGTGAAATTTTTCTGCTCGATATAATTGTATTCAGGTCCGAACTCCTCCACGTCGGCATTCAGATTGTATCCTTGCACTATATCCCTGATTATGCCTGCCGGTGTCTTGTGCTCAAACGATGCGCATCTTGTTCCCTTGTTTAGCCTGTGGAGCTTTGAATGCATTTTTACCTCCATCAGGGGGGCGCAAGTCCTGTAGCCAAGATGTATAGAGACCTCGCTTCCTATTGTGAATGTGCCGTCGTTGCAAAAGTCCAAAGGTGAACTTCCGAACAGGAGGCTCGTACCCTGTGCCAAGTCGCCTGCCGTCAACATACGCTATCCAGACCGGCGTAAGTGTTCTGTTCTCAGATGTCATCTTTGGTTACCTTAGCCGTGATTATATCATATTTTCTTTTTATAGTCTTTGTAGAATTGGGCATTGCATGCATACTTCGCATGAATCAAAGTTTATTCCTTCTTAACGAACGTGCTAAAAATAAAAAACAGCAGGTTTAATTTCAAGCTTTATTTTTGTTATCACAGGGCAAACGCATTATAAATAATTTAAGTAAAGTTTGCGCGAAGGAACGGTTCCCGGGGCAAAAACACTCTGATTGTTGCGACCGCGTGAGCACTCAATTCTATAGTTATTTTGCAACAATAAGCGTGTAGCGCATTATTGCGCGATTTTGAATCAGGAAACCGTGACTAGGAGCCAGTTTTATGCTGAATACATTTATAATGCGTTTGCCCTGTTTGTTATCATCATCAACCTTTATTTATTCTTACTTTTTATGCTATAATCTGCACATGGAAAAAACAATTCTTATTGCTGGAAAAAATATGCCGGATGCAGGAAGCTTTACGGACGGAGTTGCTTTTTCGGGCAGAAACATAATAATAACCGGACCGCAGACAGATGAAGTTCAGCCTATAAAAAAACTTACAATTGCAGAACGCAAGGCAAATCAGGCGGCTTACGAAGAAGAAAAAAATCTTGAGGCAAAATCTGGAATCTGCACAATTGAATGGAACAAATCGTCTCCGCTTTCGGCACGCTCTCTTGTGCTTCAAACGCTTACAATATTCAACAGAATGGATGAAGCGGTTCTTTACTTTGATGAAGAATGGTTTGCTTCCAAGGCTGAAAAAATGGACAGCGAGGAAATTGCGCGTGGCTGCGACGAAATGATTGCAGGCTACCAGTATCTTGCGCTGGAAATAATTTCATCTTTTCAAAAAAGAGATGCTTCGGAAGGACCTGGAACACTTGTCTTCCTTTTAAAGGAAACTCCTTCAAGAATAGACGTGCTTCATTCCCCGGCTCTAAAAGACGGACTCAGCGCAATTGCTTCCCCTTTGGTTTCAGCAGGAAAAGCCGCATTCGCTTCATTTGCTGAAAATCTTGCGGCGGTTTGCAACGATTCAATTTTTGTGAATATTGTTTTAATCCGCGGAGACAATTCAATGGAAGGATTCCGGCGCGATGACGAAACTGGCAGATGGCTATGCACATACTTAAACTCAATGGACGCTTCAAAATCAGGCAAAAAAGCCCAGTGGGTAAAACCGGGAGCAAAGCCTTCAAGCGGATTCAAACTTTTTAAAAGGTAAGCATATTAATAGATGGAACTTGATTTTTTAACAGAAAGCATTATAAAAGTTGCCGCAGGCGCTGTGTGCGGCGGTCTCCTTGGACTTGAGCGCAAAAGCCACAATCAGGTAATCGGAATGAGAACTTTGATTTTAATCTGTGTTTCTTCAACACTGCTTTCGATTCTTTCTGTTTACATGGCAAAGGCGGAAGGTTTTATTGCAGCTGCAAAAGGAGATCCCACAAGGATTGCGGCTGGAGTTGTGAGCGGAATAGGCTTCCTTGGCGGTGGAGCAATAATGAAGCAAGGGCTGAACATAAAAGGCCTTACTTCTGCGGCGATAATCTGGACTGCATCAGCGTTCGGGCTTGCGATTGGAGCCGGGCTTTACATTCAAGTGGGAATCGCGCTTGCAATGGTTCTGTTTCTTCTTATGCGCCTTGAAAAACTTGAAACAAAATGGTTTCCGGCTGAAAAAACAAAAAGCCTTCACTTGTGCTTTGAAAACGACTCTCTGGACATGGAAAAACTGCGCAAAACAATCACAGCGCACGGACTGATTGTGGCAGACATGAACATGAGCCGCATTATAAAAACAAAGCAGATAATCCTGCACTACCTTGTAAAATCTCCTACAGAATACGATTTTTCCGCGCTTATAAAATCTCTTGAAGGGCTAGGAAATTTAAGTGAATTTTCAATAACAGACTGAAGGAATACTTCCTAAGGACCGTAGCGATACTTCCTAAGAGGCTGAGTAATACTTCCTAAGACCCTAAGGAATACTCTCTAAGGCTCTTAGGAATATTCACTTCAGGTCTTAGGAATACTTACTTAGGGCTTTAGGAATACTCACTTAGCCTCTTAGGAAGTATTCCTTCAATAATCGTTGAAATTGCATAAAATTAACTATAAAATAAAATCAGATAAGTCAATCCTAAAACTGAAGTTTTAATTTTAACTTTTTACAGGAGATAAAATGCTTAACATAAACAACAACACATCAAATATAAAACGCGAAATCCTTGTTAGAATCGCAAAGCTTCAGCTTCAGGGAAAACTAGAAGAAGGCGTGCATTTTATTCCGCGTGAAATGGCTCCCAGAGACAAGCCGCCTTTAAGGTGCTGCATTTTCCATGACCGGGAAATTCTTCGCATGAGAGTTCTTGCCCGCATGGGAATTTCAGTTGAAAACATTGATGAAGAAGCGACGCTCGGCTCTTTTGCAAAACAGGCATTGGAACGTGAAAAACCGACCTGGCCAATGCTTACAGTTCTTGACGAAGCCTGCAACGGCTGTGTAAAAGCGCACTACATGGTTACAAACGCCTGCCAAGGATGCTACGCACGCCCCTGCATGGTTAACTGCCCGCGCAAGGCAATCACCGTAGACAGAAGGGCGACTATAGATGAAAAGCTTTGCATCAACTGCGGAAAATGCATGGAAAACTGCCCTTACCACTCAATTATAAAAATTCCTGTTCCTTGCGAAGAAGCCTGCCCGGTTGGAGCAATTTCAAAAGACGAAAAAGGACACGAAAAAATCGACTATCACAAGTGCATTTTCTGCGGAAACTGTATGCGTGAATGTCCGTTCGGCGCAATGATGGACAAAAGCCAGCTTGTTGATGTAATAAAGCACATAATGAACTGCAGGAAAGTTGTTGCCCTTTACGCGCCTTCTATTGCGTCCCAGTTCAAGGTTACACCAGGCCAACTTGAATCTTCTTTGATTGCGGCGGGATTCAACCGTGTATGGGAAGTTGCAATCGGTGCTGACATCTGCGCCGACAACGAAGCCAGAGAATTTGAAGAGCGAATGGCACGCGGAGACAAAATGATGACAACTTCATGCTGTTCCGCTTACGTCCGCGCAGTTCATAAACACGTTCCTGCTCTTATCCCATGCGTTTCTGAAACAAGAAGCCCCATGCACTACACTGCGGAAATAGCCAAGAAAGCCGACCCTGACTGCATAACGGTTTTTATAGGACCTTGCCTTGCAAAAAAACGCGAAGGATTCGATGACGACCTTGTTGACTATGTAATAACTGTTGAAGAAATTTCGGCCTTGTTTGAAGCGCGTGAAATAAATGTTGCGGAAATGGACAAGCGGCACGAAACAATAATTCCTACAGCCAGCGGAAGAAATTTTGCGCGTTCAGGCGGCGTAATGGAAGCTGTTGCGCTCCGTTTAAAAGACAAATCCATTCTGCGCCCCGCAAAAATCAACGGACTTAGCAAAGCCGGAATGAAAGTCTTAAATGCTTATGGCCTTATAAATTCGGGAAAAATTCCTGCAAAGCCAGACACCCCGAACCTCATTGAAGTAATGTCTTGCGAAGGCGGATGCATAGCAGGACCCTCTGTAATCACAAATGTAAAACAGGCCGAACTTCAGCTAGAAAAATATGTGCAGGACGGCTCTGCAAACACAATAGACGAGCAGGAAAAATAGTGCAAAATTGGAGAATATTTTATTAATAAAGTAGAAATAAAAATAGGAAATACTCAGAAAACAGTTACTATTGTTTCTCGAAATTCAAGAAAATCAATCTCTGAAAATGATTCAGAAATGGACAAAAGAGCTGCTTATGCAGTAAAAGCCGCAATAAAAAAAGCAAAGGTTTGCAAAAAACCTGTAGCAAAATATGATGTCGTTCAAAAAAAAGCGTATATCGAATATGCAAATGGAACAAAAAAATATCTTTAATAAAAAGAATAACCCATAAATTCCGGCGGACCAGTTGACAGTACCCCCCCCCATGGTATTATGCCCTAGAAACTATTTTACTGGAGGCAGTATCATGAAAAAGGCTGTAAAAACATTTTTTGCTTTGGCGGCAATTTCTTTGGCACTCTGCTCGTGCTCAGATTCTGGAAGCAGCGGAAGCGATGGCGACAGTGGAACTGAAAACCGTGTTCTTGATTTGAGAATTCAAAACGGCGGAGTTGCCCGCTGGATTGAAAAGGAAGTATCTGGAACTTACGAGGCAGAAACAGATCTTGTTAAAGTAACCGCGGAATCTGACGGAATGCACTTTACAATTAAAAATCCGGCAACTTTAGCAGGCAGCGATGAAAAATACAAAGAAGGCTGCAACTGGATTGGCGTTTACCGCTTGGAAACTATCGGCGGAGAGGAAATCCAAACAACTTTGGCAGTTGTAGACAAATTACCTTTTGAGCCTGGATTCTGGAATAATGAAACTTGGATAAACCAAGAACCAGCCAAAGAAATAAATTTTGTTTACCCATTATGCGAAGCCGGAGAACAGTATAAATTCAAAGTTCAGATTGAGCCACAAAGAGGACTAGATGAAAATGGCATAGAAAACCCTGTTGACCGAGAACATGGGTATCGCCAGTACCTTACTTTAACTGCAAAAGGCGGAATCGGCGACATTGACTATTCAAACCTTAAAAATGGCGAATGGGTATTTGCATCTTACAGCGACAACAAAGCAACAGTCTGGATTGAAAACGTAATTCCTCCGCAGGACAGCGTTGTAAAAAATGTAGGAACTTATATCGATATTTTCTATGGCAACAAAGAATGGATAAGCGGAGAAACTGACTGGTACTGCTTATATGAAAATCCTAGCGCAGTTGAAGAAAATGTATCTATTGAATTAGAACGCTGGGATGGTAAGCCAATCTCAGAACTTTCAAATACATTCTTTGCGCAGTACAATTTTACATTCGAAATTCCTGACTGCCCGCAAGTATCGCAGTGGCGCACAGTAACACTTGAAAGCGACCTTGTTTCTTTAAATTAAATCCAATATAAAAAATAAACTTTGGGCTTCCGTATTCCGGGAGCCTTTTTTCATTATGACACTTTTGCATTTTATGTCTAACACTTCACTAAAAATCAGATTTGTGTTAAAATTGTAAAATATTCAAAAAATTCAGTTTGTGTAAGGATTACAAGATGAACAAGATTCTAGAAAAACGGCAGCTTTCAGAAACCGTTTATTACATGAAGTTTGAAGCCGCGGACATTGCAAAGAACCGCAAGGCAGGGCAGTTCCTGATTGTTCAGTACGATGATGAAATGGGAGAAAGAATTCCGCTTACAATCGCAGATGCAAACGCAGAAGAAGGCTGGGTTGCAATTGTTTTTCAGGCTGTTGGAGCAGGCACAATGAAAATAGCGCGCCTTAATCCGGGCGACTATCTTGCGGCGGTTCTTGGTCCTTTGGGAACTCCGTCTAAAATAGAAAAATACGACGCTCCAGTTCTCTGTGTTGGCGGCGGAATCGGAACAGCTCCTCTTTATCCAATCGTTCAGGCCTTAAAGGCAGCCGGAAACAAAGTAATTGTTGTAATCTGCGCACGCACAAAAGACCTTCTGATTTTTGTTGATGAAATGAAAGCAATCGCAGATGAAGTTATAATTATGACTGACGACGGAAGCGCAGGACGCCAAGGAGTTTCCACAGTTCCAGTCGAAGAGCTTTGCCAGTCGCAGACTCCTCCAGCAGAAGTAATTGCAATCGGCCCTCCAATAATGATGAAATTCGTATGCGCCACAACCGCAAAGTACAATGTAAAAACCACAGTTTCGCTCAACACAATTATGATTGACGGAACAGGAATGTGCGGTGGCTGCCGTGTAAGCGTAGGTGGAAAAATCAAATTCGTTTGCGTTGACGGTCCCGACTTTGACGGACATCAGGTGGATTGGGCAAATATGATGACGCGCATGAAAAGCTTTAAAGACGAAGAAGAAAAACACAAGTGCAGACTCGGAATGTAAACTGGACGGAGAAAAAAATATGAGCGAACACAAAACAGTAGAGCAGCTGAACGAAATTGCTGCAAATGAATATAACAAAATAAAAGGAAAAACACTTACAAATAAAGACCGCATGGCGATTCCGCAGATGGAGATGCCTTCCGGAGAGCCTTTGATACGTGCAAGGCAGATGACAGAAGTTGCGCTTGGCTACACAGCAGAGCAGGCAATTGTTGAAGCAAACCGCTGTCTTCAGTGCAAGAACCAGCCTTGTGTTTCAGGCTGCCCTGTAAATGTTCAGATTCCAAAATTTATTGAGCAGGTTGCAAAAGGCGAATTCAAAGCGGCAGTTGACATTATAAAAGAAACAAATCTTCTTCCTGCAATATGCGGACGCGTATGTCCTCAGGAAAAGCAGTGCCAGGGACAATGCACAGTTGGAAAAGTTTACAAGAACGCAGAAAAATCAGTTAGCATAGGACGCCTTGAACGCTTTGTAGCTGACTGGGAACGCGCAAACAACCTCGTAACTTCCCCGGCAATCGCTCCTTCAACAGGAAAAAAAGTCGCAGTCGTAGGTTCAGGACCTGCAGGGCTTACTGTTGCAGCAGACTGCCGGCGCGCAGGACACGATGTTACAGTTTTTGAGGCATTCCACAAAGCCGGCGGTGTAATGGTCTATGGAATTCCAGAATTCCGTCTGCCAAAATCAATCGTTCAGAATGAAGTTGAAAACCTAAAGAAAATGGGTGTAAAATTTGAAATGAGCACCCTTGTTGGACGCACAATGACGGTTCAGCAGATTCTCACGGAAAAAGGATTTGACGCCGCATTTATCGGAACTGGAGCCGGTCTTCCAAAGTTCTTCGGAATTCCTGGCGAAAACTACATCGGTGTATTCAGCGCAAATGAATATCTTACACGCGCAAACCTGATGAAGGCTTACGACACAGAGCACGCCGATACTCCTTACTACCACGCAAAAACTGTTGTTGTCTGCGGAGGGGGAAACGTCGCAATGGACGCGGCAAGAATGGCGTTAAGGCTTGGAGCTGAAAAAGTCTACGTTGTTTACCGCCGTTCCCGTGTGGAAATGCCGGCACGCCGTGAAGAAGTTGACCATGCGGAAGAAGAAGGCGTAATCTTTAAATTCCTTGAAAACCCGGTTGAAATTCTTGGAAGCAGCGAAACAGGAAAAGTAACAGGAATAAAAGCCTTGTCCTATGAGCTTGGAGAACCGGATGAAAAAGGAAGGCGCCGTCCAGTTGAAATAAAAGGAAGCGAACATGAAATTCCTTGCGACGCTGTAATTGTTGCGCTCGGAAACAATTCAAATCCGCTTATTCCTGCGACAACTCCGGAAATCAATGTGGATGACCGCGGACACATCACGGTTGACGAAAGCCAGGAAACAAGCATGACAAAAGTATGGGCAGGAGGCGACATTGTTCTAGGTGCCGCTACCGTTATTCTTGCAATGGGCGAAGGAAGAAAAGCCGCCGCAAGCATAAACGAATATCTTGCAAAGTAAAAATTAATGAGCTGTCCTAAAAAAGGGCAGCTTTTATTTTTTCCAGCTTGAAATAAAAAGTCCGCAGATTGTCATTGCCGCGCCGCAGATTCCCATCAGGCTAAGCTTTTCCCCAAGAAATATAAATGCAAAAATAACAGTAACAACAGGAATCATATAAAGACCGGCGGAAACTTTCACAGTTCCAAGAATTTTGCAGGATTTGTTCCATAAAGCAAAACAGCCGGCAGAAGCCATAATTCCAAGAAAAAGCAAATTTCCCCAGTTGGCAAGGCTTGAAAATCTTTTTATGTTGAAAGCCGCATCAGTGTTAATAAAAACAGAAGAAGTTTTTTCAGCTCCAGTTCCAGCCAATGCAAGCGGAATCATAAAAATCAGCACAAAGAAAAAAATCCGGCGCGTGCTGCAAACAATGTCGTATTTCATGGAATTTATTTTTGAAACAAACAGCGAATAAAATCCCCAGCAGATTCCGGCAAGAAGAGCAAGCAAATCGCCTTTCGGACTAAAATGAAATTCCGCATTTCCGTTAAAGCTCACAAGGGCGACTCCTGAAATTGCAAGAATAAATCCTGCGACAAAGCTTTTCGTAATGCATTTTTCCTTCAAGAAAATCCGCGCAACAATCGCCGTGAACATAGGACAAATAGAAACAATTATGCTTACATTTGAAGCCGTTGTAAAAGAAATCGCAATGTTTTCAAAAAACTGATAAAGCGTAACACCGGTAAGTCCCGCCAGCGCAAATGAAATATTTTCTTTCTTGCTTTTTAAAACAAGCCTTTTAGGACGCATAGCCCAAAGACCAAGATATGCCGCCAAAAAACGGACAACCAGAATCTCAAATGCAGAAAAATCATTTAAAAGCGATTTTGTAGAAACAAAAGTTATTCCCCATATAAAAACTGAAACACAAGCCAAAAAAATTCCAAACGCCGAAGCCGCACTTATTTTTTTCATGCGCTGATTATATCGAATTTTCTAGCTGAATAAAATAACTTTTTCCCGGGGCAAAAACATTCTGATTGTTGCAACCGCGTGAGCGGGGAATTCTATAGTTACTTTGCAACAATCAGAGGATGTCCAATAAGTTCTGAATGTCATTGCTGAACAATTTCTAAATGATTGTAATATATGCATTTAGAATTTCGGGTCAAGTCTATAAAAGCCTATGAATGACAAAAAAGATACTTATTGGACATCCCCATTATTGCGCGATTTTGAACCAGGAAACCATGTCTGGGAGCCAGTTTTATGCTGAATACATTTATAATGCGTTTACCCTGAACTTTTGCCTTGGAAAAATTGCAATTTTTGAGCATTCAATATATAATCGATAAATATAAAATATCTGTCATTGCTGTACAACGGATAGATACGGCAATCTCACACAAGCAGATTATCGGGTCAATGTCAGACAATGACATGAAAATAAAATAATTAAAAGCGGGACGTTTTATGCTAGAACTGAATGTAAACACAAAATCACCTGCGGCAATAACTGCTGCCTTAAAAAAAATAAAAGAAATGATTTCCACAGGAACTGTCGCAAAAGACACAGCAATTCATCTGATTCTTGAGCCGGGTTCTTACAGAGAAACAGTGCGGTACAATCTTTCAAATCCGCTGGCAATAGAAAGCGTTCCCGGAACAAAAGCAGAAGACTGCGTAATTCTTGCCGACAACTGCGAGGCTTACAACAAAGGTCAGCAAAATCGGGCTGTGTTTTCTTTCGGACCAAACGCGACAAATGTTTCTCTCAAAAATTTTACAATTTCAAATACGCACGTAAAAACTTCCGAGGAACTTTATTCTGCCGAGGATTCTGCAGAAGCCCTTGCCTGGAACAACACAACTGGTACATTGTTCTGTGAAAGAATCAAACTTGAAGGACACCAGAACACACTTTTTGTAAAAGGATTCAGCTGGTTTTTGAATTCAAGCATTTCAGGCGATGTTAATTTTATTTACGGAGAACCGGACACTTGCCTTTTTGAAAACTGCGCAATTGAAGTGATTGCAGACAACAGAGGCGACTTTGACGGATTCGCAATCAACAGCCACGCAATAGCCGAAAAAACAGGATTCGTATTTACAAACTGCCGCTTTCTCGGAGAAAAAAGAAAAAAGAATTTTGTGTATGCCTGCAGAACAGATGGAGCCGGAAATTCAGAAAGCAAAAAAGACTGGGACAGCATTGCTTTTATAAACTGCATTTTTTCTGACATCTTTGCACAGGAACTTTTGTGGGACGATGACATGAACCTTGAAGTTTATCCGCGCGGAAACGCAAAATGCGGAATCAGGGAATACAATTCAAAAATAGCTTTAAAAGGCGGAAAAGTTACAGAAGCCGACACAAGCAAAAGAAATATAAAATCTTACACGCTCACAGAAGATGATTATTTCAACGGATACGCAAGCCGCTATCTGATTCTGCACGACACTCCGTTTTCAGAACTTTTATCCAAGGAATAATATGAAAATAATTACTTTTGGGGAACTTCTTCTTCGCTTACAGCCGGAAGGTTACTACCGGTTTGTTCAGGTAGACAAAATGACTTCAACGTTCGGCGGAGCTGAAGCAAATGTCGCTGTTTCGCTTGCAAACTTTGGCGAAGATTCTTTTTTTGTTACAAAACTTCCTTGCCACGAAATAGGGCAGAGCGCAGTCAACAGCCTTAGAAGATTCGGCGTAAAAACTGAATATATTGTGCGCGGCGGAAACAGAGTCGGAATATACTTTAATGAACGGGGAGCAAGCCAACGTCCGTCAAAATGTATCTACGACAGAGCAGGCTCGGCAATCGCTTTAAGCCAAAAATCAGACTTTGACTGGAACAAAATTCTTGAAGGAGCAGATTGGTTTCATTTTACAGGCGTAACTCCAGCTCTTGGTGGAGAACTTCCTGAAATCTGTATTGAAGCCTGCAAAACCGCAAACGCAAAAAGAATTCCTGTAAGCTGCGACTTAAACTACAGAAGCAAACTTTGGTCAAAGCAGCAAGCAAAAGAAACAATGGAAAAAATCGCTCCGTATATTGACATCTGCATTTCAAATGAAGAAGACGCGATGGATGTTTTTGGAATAAGCGCGGACGATACAGACATTGAAAACGGAAAGCTCAGCAAAGAAGGTTACAAAAATGTAGCCCGCAAACTTTCAGAAAAATATGGATTCAAAAAAGTCGCAATAACACTGCGCTCTTCTATAAACGCAAGCAGAAATAAATGGGCAGCCCTTTTTTACGATGGAACTGATTGTTTTTTTAGCCGTGAATATGACATGGCAATTGTAGACAGACTTGGAGGCGGGGACAGCTTTTGCGCCGGACTGATTTATTCTATTTTAAGAAATGAAAATAGCCAGCGTGCTGTTGAATTTGCAAGCGCAGCTTCATGCTTAAAGCACTCAATTGAAGGAGACTTCAACATGGTCTCCGTGGAAGAAGTTGAACATCTTGCGCACGGAGATTCAAGCGGAAGAATCCAGCGTTAAGCCATCTGCATTGCCTGTGCAAAGCTTACCGGGAAAACTCTCATGTAAGGCTTAAGCACATTAAAAACTTTTTCAAACCCTAAGTTTTCAAAAGCTTCCTTTGTTACATTTATAAATGTACAGCCAGTTTCTTTTGCAAGAGCTTCAAGACGGCTGTTTGCATCCGCTGCATTCTTTCCTGAGGCAACCACGGATACGATATAAGTTTTTGAGTTTTTACAGTTGCGATGCAAGTTCAGCAAAAGCCATTCGTATTTGTTTATAAATTCATCCATATTGAAATTTTCAGAAGAACATTCTTCTTCTCCAAAGTTAACAAAAACTTTCGCAGGATTCAGTTCATAAACTCCGCTTTCAAGCAACTTGAACGAATCAACAAGCTTAAGTCCCTGCACGCTTCTGTCGTAGATTTTTCCGCCCATTTCCTCATTGTTTGCAAGCTCATTTATATTCATTCTTGAAAAATAACTTGAGCCGAAAAATACAACTCCGCCGCTTTTTCCCATTTCATTCAATGTCTTAAAGTCATCAATTCTTTCTTTAACATCCATCATGCAGCCTCCTTTTTATACAAAGCAAGTTTTTTGTCATACTTCTTGTTTATAAAATAAACCGGAATATTTATGCTTACAATTGCAAGATTCAAAACATAAACTGCCAAAACATAGTTGAAACTTCCAAGAATTATTTTTGCTGAAATTCCTGCAATGTAACCAACAACAATTAAAAGTATAAAGCGCAAGCTCATGTTCTTCGCAGTCTTTGACTTTATATTTTTCACAACTGAAATCGGCCACGAAAGCCCAAAACAAACAAGCATCGCTGTTTCCAAAATCTCTGGCATATCAAACCTCCAAACTGAGAAAAAGATAGCAAATTTTTTTTATAATTACCAATATATTGTTTTTATCAAATTAATAAGTTATACTTATGAATAAAAAAATGGAACTGAATCAAATAAAATACTTCCTTGAAGTTGCAAAAAACGAACACGTTACAAAAAGCGCGGACAATCTTCACGTGGCCCAGCCTGCGCTCACTCAGTCAATTCACAAGCTGGAAGAAGAACTGGAAATTCCTTTATTCAAGCACGACGGACGGAACATAAAACTTACAACTTACGGACAATGGCTTTATAAAAAGCTCACGCCAATAGTAAAAGAAATAGATGAAATTCCTGAACAGCTAAAGACAATGGCAAACCTTGAAGATTCGACAATCCATTTAAATATTCTGGCGGCTTCCACACTTATAACAAACGCGATTATCGAATACAAAAAAATAAATAAAAAAGTTCATATTCAGCTGAATCAAAACGACCAGACAGACCTTTACGATATTTGCGTTACAACAAAACTTTTTTATCAGCAAAACGAAAATGAAAAAGACAGTGTCTTTGTTTGTTCTGAAAAAATTTTTCTTGCTGTTCCAAACATTCCACGCTTTTCCAATTTAAAATCAATTTCCCTTGAAGAAGTAAAAAATGAAAATTTTATCGCGCTGTCCGGCTCAAAGCATCTGCGCACAATTTGCGACAAATACTGTCACGAAGCGGGAATCCGCCCGAATATTATTTTTGAAAGTGATAATATTTCAGCTGTAAAAAATACAATCGGAGCAAACCTAGGAATCGGGTTCTGGCCGCAATATTCCTGGGGAAAACTTGACACAAAAAAAGTTTTGCTTCTTGAAATAAGCGATCCTGTTTGCAGCCGCGACATTTTAATTTCCTATAAAAAAAACAAACTTGACTGCTCGCAAGTTGAAAAGTTTTACAACTTCTTAACAGATTATGTATCTTCAAAAGAAAAAGCAAGTCTTGGGCAAACACCTTGACCGCTGCAATAACTTTTTGTTAACCTATAAATATAAATGGGTAACAAAAATCTTTCAACAAAATATGTAATCTTAAAAATTCTTCGGGAAGCAAACGCACCTGTTTCCGGGGAAGAAGCCGCAAAGCTCGCTGATATTTCCAGAGTTTCAGTTTGGAAAGCGATTCAGTCATTGCAAGCTTCCGGCTATGGAATTTCTTCAACACGCGCAGGATATTTTCTTGAAAAAGATTTAAAGGACAGTCTGTTTCCCTGGGAATTCGGCGCAGAAGAAGAACTTTTCTTTCACTTTCCTGAAACTGAATCCACGATGACAGAAGCAAGAAAAATCGCGCAGGAAAATTCTTTCAGCAAAAAAATGGAAATCATAACAGCGGACAAGCAGACAAAAGGGCAGGGGCACTCAAGCCACAAATGGACAACAACAAAAGGCAGCCTCGCCTGCACGTTGATTACAAGAAGCGGAATCGCAGTGTCCTATTCACACCGCGCAACAATGGCGGCTCAAATTGCAATCGTAAAAACTTTAACTGAAATGACAGGAAGAAAATTCTACGCAAGGTGGCCGAACGACATCTGGAGCGAAAACGGAAAAGTCGGAGGCATTCTTGATGAGATTTCTGCAACCGGCGGAAAATGCAACTGGCTCAATATAGGAATCGGAATAAATTTAACTTCGTGCCCAAAAATTCCAAACACAGACTGCGCAGTAAAATCAGATGCAAAGTTTTCACGCAAGGAATTTCTTTCCGCATTTTTAAAAGAGTTTAAATCAGCGGAAGAAAAATTGCAGCAGGAAGATTCATCTCTCGTTTGTGAATGGAACAACCTCTGCTTTGACAACGGAAAAAAAATCCGCCTTGAATCCGACAAAAATATTTACACATTCAAAGGAATAAACGCATTTGGCTTTGCATTGCTGGAATCAAAAAATCAAAACCGCATTTTAATTCCCGGTCAAGACAGTTTTATAAAGTAAAAATTTATTTTTCTGAACAAAGAACAAAAAAATAAACATTGCAAAAGTATTGACCCAATGTAGGGTAATAATGATATAATGAATTGTTATTTTTTATAAAAAGGAAAAAATTATGAAAAAATTAAAAAGCTGCATTGGATTGGCATTTTTATCAATTTGCATTATTTCTTGCGCATCTACAAAAATTTCAACAGAAAAAGTTTTCGCAGATGAAAAAGAGTTTATCACATCAGGCAATGCTTTAGATTATAAAATCGGAAAACAGCTTAAAAAAGAAACTCTTTCTGAAAAAAGCAGTCATGTTTCCGTAAAATATTCTGAAACTCCAGTTCCAGCAAATGTCTACAAATTAACTTTGGAAAATGGTACTTATGATTTTACTTTGAAGTCAATTCCAACAGGACTTATGAGCGCAAATGAAGAAAAAAAGAGCGCAATGATTCCAGAAATTCTTTTATACGATGAAAACTTTAATCTTATTGCTAATGAAAATTTAACAGGAGCCGCAACTCCACCTACAACTTTTGAGCCGTTCTTGTTCATGGTTACAACAAACTGGAACATTGCAGAATCAGGAACTTATTATCTTGTTGTAAAAGCCGATATGTCATCTGATCAAGGACTTACTCTGGAAGTGTTCTATCATAACCGCGTTGCAACACATACAGCACTGCACAACTTCCGCCGTGTTCCTTATGGAAAATATAAACTGCTGATAGAAAAAATGTAAAAAAATATCTGTTATATTCTGAATAACAAATCAAGAAAATAAACTGCTGCAAGATTTTATTTGCGGCAGTTTTTTTTGTTTAAAGACAAACTACATCAATCGCCTTGACTACAAGTACACATTTCGTTAACCTAATAAAAAACTTGGGTAACGAAAAAAGGTAAATTATGAAATCACAAAAATCAGGAACAAACATTATTCTTACGGCTTTATTTGCGGCTCTTATTTCAGCCTCGTGCTTTATACAAATTCCGCTGCCTGTTGGCATTCCAATTATCATTCAAGACATGATGTGCATGCTTTCCGGGATGCTGCTTGGACCATTTTACGGAGCTTTGTCCGTTGTAATTTTTTTAATTCTCGGAAGCTTGGGGCTGCCTGTTTTTTCAGGCAAAGGTGGAATCCAGCATTTGATTTCAGGGCCAACAGGCGGATTTCTTTTTTCCTACGCAATCGGAGCTTTGGCAGGCGGACTGATCCTTGCAATTTTTCTTTCAAATAAAAAAGAGCACTCAAAAATAAAATCGCTGATTGTTATATCGCTTGCGGCAATCGCTGCGACTGTAATTATTTTTGCAGGCGGAATCCTTGGCTTCATGCGCGTAACACAAAGCGGACTTGAAAAAACTTTGGCAACAGTTTTGTTTCCGTTCATTCCGGGCAACATTATAAAAATAATTTTAATGGTGCCACTCACTTACAAATTCCGCCCGGTGATTTTCCGCTACACACATTCGTAAAAAAATGAAAGCACTCGAAGTAAAAAACATTTCAAAAATATTTCCGGACAAAACAAAAGCACTTGAAGATATTTCATTTTCAATTGAGCAGGGGGAATTCTGTGTAATCGCAGGCTCAAACGGTTCCGGGAAAAGCGTTCTAATGTCGCTGATTGCAGGACTTGATGAACCGACCGGCGGAACAATTGACTTATTCGGAAATTCCGCAGGGCTTGTTTTTCAAGATGCCGACTCGCAAATTTTAGGCGAGACTCCAGAAGAAGATGTTTCATTCGGCGCAAAAAATTACGGACTGAAAAAAGATGAACTAAAGCAATGCGTTGAATCTTCGCTTGAACAGGTTGGACTTCTTCACAAAAAAAATGCCTACGCAAGAAGTTTGTCCGGCGGAGAAAAGCGGCGGCTTGCAGTTGCCGGGATTCTTGCAATAAACAGAAGCGTTATAATTTTTGACGAGCCGTTTGCAAACTTGGACTGGCCGGGCGTAAAGCAAGTCTGCATGATTCTGAAAAAACTAAAAGAAGAAAAAAAAACAATTATTGTGCTGACTCACGAGCTTGAAAAAATCCTTGCGCTTGCAGAGCGTTTCATTGTCTTGGATAAAGGAAAAATCAGATTTGACGGTTCACCACAGGAAGGCTTGTCGCAAAATCTTGAGCAGTGGAGCATAAGAAATCCAATCACGCAATATTCAAGCCTAAAGGATTTATTATGGCTTTAAGTTTGTTCGCTTACCGAAAAGGAAATTCCGTTCTGCACAAAATTCCTTCAATTGCAAAACTTTCATTTCTTTTTGTGCTGTGCATTTTTACTTACAGCGGCGGAATGTCTGTTACTTGGGAAGAACTTTTTTCACGGAAGATTGTTATAAAACTTTCCGGATGCTTTTTTGCAAGCCTGACGCTTTTTTTTCTTTCCGGCGCAAAATGGAATTCTATAAGGCAGCTGAAATTTGTTTTTGTAATCGGCGGATTTGTAACTTTTGTAAAACTGATTCACATTCCGCTTTGGCTGGACAAAGATTCTCTTGCCTACGGAATTTTGTACACACTCAGATTTTTTATAACATCGCTTGCAGCCCAAGTTATTTTTGAAACAACTTCACCGTTGCAAATACAAAGCGCGCTGGAACTTATTCAAAACGGAATTTCAAAACTGATTCCGCCTATAAAAAAATTGAATCCTGCGCTCACAATCTCGCTTGCAATAAATTTCATTCCGGAAATTTTTGAAACTTGGAATAAAGTGGAGCTTGCGGTAAAAGCACGGACGCAAAAAAATTCAAAATGGAAAATAGAAATTTTAATACAAAAATTTTCAACATTTTTTTCTTGTCTTCTTCACAATGCGGAAACAAAAAGAATGGCAGTTTTAAGCAGGAGCAAAATTTCAAATGAATAATTTTTTACATGAATTGGAAAACGCAGTTATAAACGAAAATCACAAAGTTACAAAAGAAGAAGCGATTCAGCTTTACGAAACAGAACAAGCATCCGAACTTTTTGGAGCGGCAGACAGAATCAGAAAAAGTTGCTGCACAAACTCAAGCAGCGTTTGTTCAATTATAAATGCAAAAATGGGAAAATGCGGCGAAAACTGCAAATACTGCGCTCAGTCTGCTCACTGGAAAACTTCATGCCAGACAACTTCAATTATTCAGCCGCAAGAGTCAATAAAATTTTGCGAGCGTGCATTAGAAAATCACGTTTCAAGAATTTCACTTGTAACTTCCGGGCGCGGACTTTCAGGAAAAGATTTTGAAGCTGCAATAGAAAATTTTAAAGCGATAAAAGAAAAACTTAAGGACAAAATCAAACTTTGCGCTTCGCTTGGAATTCTTTCTTTTGAACAGATGCAGGAATTGAGGCTTGCCGGAGTTGAGCGCTACCACCACAACATTGAAACCGGAAGAAATTATTTTGCAAACATCTGCACAACGCATTCTTACAACGACAGAATCCAGACAATTTTAAATGCAAAAAAAGCAGGACTTGAAATTTGCAGCGGCGGAATAATCGGACTGGGAGAATCAAGAGAAGACAGAATCGACCTTGCGCTTGAGCTTCGCAGACTTGAAGTTCAGTCTGTTCCGATAAATATTTTGACACCGATAAAAGGAACTCCGCTTGAAAACGCTGAAAAAATTTCGCAGGAAGAAGCGTTAAGAACAATTTCTGTTTTCAGATTTATAATGCCAAGCCAGACAATAAGATGCGCCGCCGGAAGAAAAAGCTTGGGCAACAACGGAGAAGATGCATTCTTGGCCGGAGCAAACGCGCTTATTTCCGGGGATTTTCTGACAACGCCCGGCTCAACCAATGATGAAGATATTTCCATGCTGAAAAAACTCGGCTACAGAATCGAAAGCTGAAAAAAATTGGGATGTCTAATAAGTTCAAATCCTAGAGGTCATTGAGCGTGTCGAAATGACCAAGTACATTCATACGGTGGTTTCGACATAATCAAAAACTAAAGTTTTTGGCTTGCTCAACCACTGCATATTCAACTACCAGGACATACCGTAATACTGCCAATGATTTCATTGATAAACAAAAAAATTACAGTTTGCTTCAGTGTAGGAAAGTTCACAGAAAAATCACTCAACTGAAAGTGTTCCCTTGTGGAGAGCATCGCAATAAATGCATCGGTACTCTTTTTTTTCTCTGTTGACAAGTTTAAATTCCTGCGGAACATACTGTTCTGTAATTGTAATGCAGCGAGGGTTTTTACATTCAATCACATTTTCAATTTTTTCAGGAAGCTCCATTTTTATTTTTCTAGTTATCTTTGAATCCTGAATTACATTTACAGTTATGTTGGAATCTATAAAGCCAAGAACACTGTAATCGATATTTATAATGTTGTCGATTTTTATTATATCTTTCTTGCCTGTTTTTTTAGATGAAGCATTCATAATCAGAGCAGTAGAAAAATTCACCTTGTCCAAGCCAAGCCACTTAAAAACTTTCCAGCCAGTTCCAGCCTGAATATGATCGATTACAAGTCCGTTTTTAATTTCAGCGATATTAATCATCAGAGTGCTCCTGTAAGTTTTGCAATAAGCGCCATGCGTGCAAACATTCCGTATTTAACTTGCTTAAAATAAGCAGCGCGCGGATCATCATCTACTTCTGGAGCAATTTCATTTACACGAGGAAGCGGATGAAGAACAATCATATCCTGTTTTGCAAGTTTCATTTTTTCTTTGTTCAGAATATAACTGTCTTTTAGGCGGATATAATCCTGCTCATTGAAAAATCTTTCTTTTTGAACACGAGTCATGTAAAGAATATCAAGCTCACCGATTACATCTTCCAAACGTTCAGCTGTTGCAAATTCTATTCCGGCAGGCTTAAGCAAATCTTCTGTTATGTAAGAAGGAACTTTCAGCTCTTCCGGACTGATAAAAACAAATTTGTTGTTCTTGTAGCGGCTCATTGCCTGAGTAAGAGAATGAACTGTTCTTCCGAATTTTAAATCACCACAAAAACCAATTGTGTGTCCTTCAAATCCGCCTTGAAGCGCACGGATTGTAACAAGGTCCGTAAGTGTCTGCGTTGGATGAGAATGTCCGCCGTCGCCCGCATTGATTATAGGAACTGGACTATATCTTGAAGCAAGCAATGCCGCACCTTCTTTTGGAGAACGCATCGCAATAACATCAACATAGGAACTTACAACTCTTATTGTGTCCGCCAAAGTTTCGCCTTTTGTAGAAGAAGTGTAGCTCGCATCAGCAAAGCCTTCAACAGTTCCGCCTAAATGAAGCATCGCAGCTTCAAAAGAAAGCCTGGTTCTTGTGCTCGGCTCAAAAAAAAGTGTCGCAAGAATTTTCCCGCGACACACATCCTGAAAAGAAGCTGGATCTACAATCATCTGTTCTGCCAAAGAACATATTTCATCAATTTCACTGACGGTCAAATCCGCCGGTTCAATAAGATGTCTTCCTTTTAACATTCAAGCCCCCTGAAATTTTCGCTATCATATCACAAGGGGAAACTTTATGCAAATAGGTTATACAGTCGTTGGCAAAACGTTTCTTATATCAAGCGAACCGTCCGAAAGCTGCGAGCTGTATTTTTTTCCGCCGTAGCAAATAGTCAGTTCCTTCATGAAGACAGTTCCCTGTTCAGTATAAAGCCGTGCATCTTCAAATTTTCCGTCGCGCCATTTTATGTCCGCAAGAATATTTCCTTTAAGGCAGACTTTTGTAAGAGAACCGCTTTGCCATTCCGCCGGCAAATTTGAAAGCAAGGAAATTTCCACACGGCCGTTTTTTATTTTGCTTGAAATAATCGAATCCGCAGAACTCAAAAGGAAAGTGTCAAAATTACTTGCAGTATTTGATTCAGGCCTTTCTTCTTCAGCGCATTTTATTTTCTGTATAATTGAACTGTAGTTTATAAAAAGCTTTTCTGAATTTTTAAAGCCAAGATACTTCATTGCCGCCAATGTGTTTTCAAAAAGCTCTTTTATAATTTTGTTTTCAAAAACATTTTCCAAAGCAATATATGCAACAGTGCCACTTCTTGTTTCATATCCATCTGTAAAAGCCGGACTAAGAGAAAGGAATTTTTTGTCTTCAACAGGAACAAGGTATTCCGCAAAAAAATCACAGGCTTTCTTAAAAAGATAAAAATGGCGCTTTAAGAATTTTCGGTCAAGCGAATATTCATAGTAATCCAATGCGGCTTTTGCAATTGCACAGGCACCAAGCGGAGTATAAGAATTCCTAAAATCTACACCGCACGGAACAGAGTCGCCCCAAATGTCAGTTGAATTGTGCAAAACAAAGCCTTGACATCCGTACATTTTTTTTGCAGTTGTCTTTCCGCGCTTATAAATTCTTTTTGCAAGCTTGAACAAAGGAAGATTTATTTTTTCCAGTCCAAGAATTCCAGAGCTGTATCTATAGAAATTTCCGTCCTGCAAACTGAAATTTCCGGCGTTTTTTTTGTCCGTCCAAATTCCGCTTGCTACAGAAGGAAGCGTTGCCTGTTCCTTGCAGCTTGAAATAAACTTGTACTTTGAATAAATCCAATCAAGGAATTTTGCAGCTTTATTGTCTTGGCAAATTTCATCGACTGATTTTCCGTCAGTTTCAAGTCCGTCCAAAGAAAGAATAGAACGCTGATTCCATGCGGAAAATTCCAAAGCCTGATCAGTCTTTAAATTTTCGTAGGAAGTGCCGGAAGCAAAGCAGATTTTTTTCAATGCAATGTCCGCGCATTTCGACGCAAAAATCATCGGGTTTCTAAAATTATTTCCGCCTTTATTTCTAAAACGTCTTTTTCTGTACGCACTTTCAACGTCAATGTAAAGCGTAACGTCATCGGCTTTTTCTATAATCAGATTGTCTCCGTGAGTAAAAACCGTTCCACCTGAAGCAACAGCCGTAACCATCGCCGCAAAAGGGATGCCTGAATCACACAGAGCTACAACTGTATCTTCTGTAAGATTGTATTTCTTCGGAAAAGTTTCGCCTTCAATCTTGAGCCTAAGGAAAATGCTTTTTGGCATGGAAGCTGAAATGTGGTAAACCAAAACATCGGAAGAAGCGGAAGCAAAACATTCGCGCGTAAAAGTTACATAGCTTCCGTTTGTTCCGCTTGAAAGATCCACTGTGCTTGGTGCGGCAGACTCAAGAGAAAAACTTGAAGAGCAAATTCCGCTGGAAAAATCAAGCTCGCGCCTGTAAGAATCATAAGAAGAAAAAGTTCCCTTGTCGCCAGAGTCCGGTCCTAAAAGCCCTTGATGCTCAGCGTCATAAAAATCAATCGAAACAATTCCTGCGCTTTTATAATAAGCCTGAGAAATTGGAGCTCCGGAAAAACATTCAAAAATTTGCTCATGCGCCTCAAGCTCGCGTCCCTGATTCAGCAAAGCCCTTATGCCGTTTACAGCTTCCTTTGCATTTTTATTATTTCTATCTGAATAGCGGCAAGACCATACAGACTCTTCATTCAAATATATTTTTTCGTGTCCTGTTCCGCCAAAAACTGTCGCGCCGATTCTTCCGTTTCCAACAGAAATAGCTTCACCAAAATTTTCAGCAGGATTTTTATACCAAATAGATTTCATGCAGACAATTTTAACACAGTCATAGATAAATTTCTACATTGCATTTTCTTCAAAATTACAATAACCTAGACACATGAATTTTATTGACTTTGAAAACGTTTCTTTTTCATATCCTCCAGTCGAAGGCGACCTTGACGAAAACGGAAAACAGATTGTTCCTTCACTGGTTTTTGAGCATTTTTCAAGCGGATTTCCCGGAGCATTCACAAGCATAATCGGACCGAACGGCTGCGGAAAATCAACGCTCATGCTTCTTGCCAGCGGAAGACTCATTCCTTCGCAGGGAAAAGTAAAACTTCTAGGCCAGAACATTGCAAGCCTTGAGGAAGAAAAACGGAATCTTCTAGCTTCTGTAATTTATCAGAACATGGAATTTGAAAGCAGTGAAAAAGTTGAAAACCTGCTTTCTTTTGTTTATAAAAACGGAGAACTCAAGGCAAACGCAAAAGGAATTAAGACAGAAGACTTGTTCAGCGAAGTTGTAGATAAATTCGAACTTTCTTCTGTCATGAACCACGGGCTCACAGAAATCAGCAAAGGTGAAAACCAGCGTGTTCTTTTGGCATTCAGCCTGCTTTACGGAAGCGCAGGAATTTTCATGGATGAGCCTCTTTTTGCAATGGAAGACCGCCAGAAAAATTCCGCACTTAAATACTTGCGTGAATATTCTGAGGCAACAAAAACTCCAATGTTCATTTCAATGCACGAACTTGACCTTTCACGCAAGTACGCAGAAAAAGTCCTTTTAATTTATCCGAACAAAGATATGTCTTACGGAACTCCAGAAGAAGTCATGACAAATGACGATCTTGAAAAAGCCTACGGAATTCCTGCGGCAATGCTCAAGCACAACGAAGACATGACAAGAGAATTTCTTTCGCATCAGTCCGAAGTCATGTCTCCAAAGTCAAAATAAAAATCCTAAATTTGCAGCTCTCCATTTTTGAGGACTGCAAATTCAGTTCCGTCTTCATACTTGATTACAATACTAGGCTCTTTTACAACTCCGTCAAAGTGAATCAAAGAAGGCGCGTCTCCATCATAATTTTCCCCGATTGCAAAGTGGCAGGTTCTAAAGGCTTTTTCATCTTCAAGCATATTTCCAGTAATTCCAGCGGCAGGATTCAAGCCGATTCCAAGCTCCCCGATATTCCTTGCGTTTTTCGCATAAATTTCGCCTTGCCCTTTCGGAAGCTTTCCTGAATTTTCCATGGAAACCGCATCTTTTTCTGCCTGCTGAATATCCGTTAAAAGCCTTTTTGCCTCTTCTTCACCAGTAACTTCTGAAACAAAGCCCTTTTCAACTTTGACGCAAATCGGAGTCTTTAAAATTGAATCTCCATCGCTAAATGTCATGCTTCCGTCAAAGACAATAGTTCCCTCGCAAGTTCCAACAACAGGACTTATAAAAGTTTCTCCAGCGGGAATGTTTCCGCCGCTTCCCGGTTTGCTGAAATCCCCGTCGTCAACCATGCCTTTTCGTCCTTTCAGCCCAACAACAATGTCCGTTCCACCAGGAGATGTAACATGAACTGAAACTGCATTTTCGTATTTTTCGCAAAGTTTTTTGCAGCGTTCTCCAAGCAGTTTATAGTCAATGTTCACAGTTCTATTGAACATATCTTCTGTAAGCCCAGGAGTCCATACCGCACGGATTGATTTCTTTTCAGAAAGCAGCCAGTCAAAAGTGTTGTCGTAAAGTTTTCCGTCCGCAGTTTTATAAGGAGAAGCAATCGCCTTTTCATCTTTTCCAAGCTTTATTTCCGAAATTGAAAAAATTACATCCGGCTCAGATTTTATTGCGCCCACAACAGTTTCTTCTGCAAAATCCGCGGAAGTTTTTTTAGTCTGATAAATAAGCGTTGGCTTTGCACCGGAATCAAGAGCCGAGGTAAACAGGTTCTGCGCAATAACGCTTGTTTCAGGATTCGCAATTATTAAAACTTTTTCGCCTTTTTTTATTTTGCAGACATCTTCTATAACAGTCTGCGCCGGAGTCTTTTCTTTTTTTCCAAACAAATTCATTTTTCCTCCCAAAAACTCTAAACATCCAAAATTATAACGAAAACCCAAGCCAAATGCTATTGCGCGGTTTGAGCAGTTTTTAAAAGTTGAAATTTTTCTTCCATGTTAATATAATAATTCGGTATTATTTTTTATTTAGAGGCATTTTATGGCTATGGTAATTCTTACATTGAACTGCGGATCTTCTTCTGCAAAGTACCAAGTTTATGACTGGGACAACAAGGAAGTTTTGGCAAACGGTGTAGTTGAGCGCATTGGAATTGAAGGCTCATGTATCACACACAAGGCAAAAGGAAACAAAACAGAAATCAAAAGCGCCTGCCCTACGCACAAGGAAGCAATCGAGCTTATTTTGAATACAATCACAGACAAAGAAATCGGCGTTATCCCTGATATGTCTGTAATAAAAGCTGTAGGACACAGAGTACTTCACGGCGGAGACAAATTCACAAAGTCTGTTCTTATAACTCCAGAAGTTCTTGAAACATTCCGTTCTGTTGTTGGCCTTGGACCTTTGCACATGCCGGCAAATATAATGGGAATTGAAGCCGCGCAAAAAGTAATGCCGAATGTTCCGCATTGCGCCATAATGGACACAGCATGGCACCAGACAATGCCAGAAGAAACATTCATGTACGCAGTTCCACGCGAATGGTACACAAAGTATGCCGCACGTCGCTACGGTTTCCACGGAACATCGTTCCTTTACACTGCAAAAAGAGCGGCTGTTCTTCTCGGAAAAGAACCAAAGGACACAAACCTTATAATCTGCCACATAGGAAACGGCTCTTCAATGTGCGCTGTAAAAAACGGGCAGTGCTACGACACTTCAATGGGAATCACACCGCTTGAAGGCCTTATAATGGGAACAAGAAGCGGAGACGTTGACCCGGCTCTTCCATTCTACATCATGCGTAAAACAGGAATGTCCCCAGAGGAAATGGACAAAGCCCTGAACAAAAAATCAGGATGCCTTGGAATCACAGAAAAATATTCAGACCGCCGTGATATTGAAATTGCCGCAGCAAACGGAGATAAGCTCTGCCAGCTTTGCATCGAAATGGAAGCATTGCGCATAAAAAAATATGTAGGCGCATACATGGCTGAGCTCGGACACGTTGACGCAATAGTGTTTACAGCCGGAGTTGGAGAGCGCGGACCTATCACACGCGGAAAATCCTTGAGCGGACTTGAAAACTACGGAATCAAAATCGACGCACAGAAAAATGAATGGTCATTCACAGGAAACGCCGAAACCTGCATTTCCGCAGATGACAGCAAGACAAAGATTTTTGTAATTCCAACAGATGAAGAGCTTGTTATGACAGAAGACGCATTCGCCCTTATGCAGGGAACTTATGACATTCACACACACTTCACTTACAGCTTCCAGTCGCCGGACTATGTAAACAAAGCACGCGAGGAAGGACTTAAAAGCGATCTTGTAAAACGCCCGAATATTGCTAAAGTAATCGCGCGTCCTCCAAAGAAATAAAAGTTAGCAAAAACAAGTTGCCGGCATTTTTAAATTGAATCCCAAAAGTTAAAGACAATTTTTGGGATTCTTTTTTTACAGAATTTTTATAGTTTTTAAGCAGACAGGTCAAAACTCAGTAACTTTTGGGTGAAAAGTCAGTGAGTTTTGAGTGAAATTTTGCATGAAAAAAACAAAGGCAATATTTTTATTCAACAACAACTTTCGCATATTCTTCATCAAGAACATACAAAATCAGCGTTGTATTTTTATTTACATCATAAGGAACTGTAAAATGTTTTCCCGGATGACAGAATTCAGCTAAAGTAACAAGCTTTCCGTTCTGATCCTGGGAATCAAGTTTTACAGGAACAGGATATGGATATTCTGGAAGCTCCACGGAAAAAATTCCTTGCGCTGTTTTTGCTTTTTCAGATGCAGGCTGGACTTTTAACGTGGCTTTTACCCTTGAAAAAAGTTCAACCTGACTTGAAGGCTTTTCTTCATCAGAAATAATTCCTTCCGCAGGACTTTTTGGATCTTCTTCAACTTCAAAATCAAAAACAACTTTATATTCGCCAAGTTTTGAAAGAAGCTGCTTTATAGAAAGACCTTCAATGTCGGGAACTTCTGTCTTTGGAATTTCCGTTCCGCTGCTTACAACAAACTGAAGCTTGATTTTTTCTGAAACTGGAGTTCCAGCTTCCGGATATTGCGCAAGAATTGTTCCGGCTTGAAGCTCGCTTTTTTGGTAAACTGGAGCCGGCAGCTGCACAAGAGAATCGTCCCCACTGAATAAAAGTTCCAAAGTATTCAAAACCTCGTCAACATTTTTTCCATAATAATCTTCTATATAGTCAATCGGAATTCCGCGGCTAACAGTCAAATTCACTCTGCGGTAGGCTTTTACAATAGCCCCGGAAACTGGATTCTGCTCCAGAATAGTTCCTTTGTCGCCCGGAAGATCTGAATATTTAAGAAGAATTTTTGGATAAAGCTCCTTCGCCTGAAGCTCCAAAAGCGCGTCTGTAAGGCTTTTTCCTGTAACATCTGGCACAAGAACTTTTTCCGCGCCCTGAACCACCATAAAAAAAACAGCAAGGCAGGAAGCCGTCATTATAACAAAAGCAAGAAGAATTGTTATTACAACAGTTTTTCCTCCGTCCCTTAAATTGTCAAGACAGCCGTTAAATTGAACTCTTGCCTTTTGAAGAATGTCCTTGAATTTATTTTTGTCCATCGTTTACTCCAAAACAGTGCCTATAAAATTTCTGGCTCCGTTCATAAAAGATTTATAATCCATGGCTTTTTTTGCCTGCCACTGAAGCTCTGTAGCAATCAAAACTCCGTTTCCTGTCTGAATAAGAATTCCGCGCTGCTTATTGTACTCAAGAACTGTTCCCGGAACTGCCGAAGTGTTCTTTACAACTGAAGAATCTTGAGCCGCAACTTTGCTTGCCGCACGCGCCTTTAAAATTTTAAGCTGAAGATTTCCAGAAGTTGTAAAGCAGCCCGGCCACGGCGTATAGGCTCTTATCTGCGCATCGATTTTTTCCGCGCTGTTGTTCCAGTTTATTTTTCCGTCTTCTTTTTTTATTATTGAGCAATAAGATGCTTTTCCTTCCTGCGGAAACGAAGCTGGGAGCTTTCCAGTTTTTGCAATTTTGCGCAAAATTTGTGTTATGTTCATTCCACCGTAAAGCGCGCTGTTCTTTAAAACTTGCTCAGCTGTTTCTGTTCCAGTCAGGCGTTCTTTCTGCTGATATAGAATGTCGCCTTCATCCATACCTAAAGCCATTTTTTGTATTGAAAAGCCTGTTTCATCATCGCAATTCAAAATCGCGGCATTCACAGGAGTTGCGCCCCGGTATTTTGGGAGCAAAGACGGATGCAAATTTATCCCGCCGAATTTAAACAAAGAAAAAAACTTGGGACCAAGAATATGCCCATAAGCAAAGCAGACAAAAATATCCGGCTCAAGGCTTGCAATTTGCTCGCGTTCAGGCTGCTTTATATGTTCTGGAGTAAAAACCGCGAGATTATCATTTCTTGCCCGGTTCCAAATAATCGCGTACTGCTCAACTTCTGTCGGAATAAGCTCCTTGTGCCTGCCCTGCGCAGACGGAGGATTTGTAAGAACACCGACAATTTTATATTCTTCTTCAGGCACTGAATTTGACATTGCGCTGTCTTTTAAAATAAGTTCCAGTGCTTTTGCCGCACAAGCCGGACTTCCGCCAAACAAAACTTTCAGCATTTATTTTCCTTTTTTGGCATTTTTAGCAGCAAGTTTTGCTTCAAGACTGCGTTTTTTTGCTTCTTTTTCTGCAAGTTTTTTCTGTGCACGTTCTGCCTTTTTCTTAAAAAGCTCTACGGTTTTATTTTTAAATTCCTCATCACCCCTGTCAATGTAAAGAATTCCATTCAAATGGTCATTTTCATGCTGAATGATTCTCGCAAGAAGTCCATCGACATCATCAAGAACAAAACGCTTTCCGTTTTCGTCAATTGCGCTGACAGAAATCTTTACAGGACGGACAATCTTTTCAGACACCCCCGGAAGGGAAAGGCAACCTTCTTCATATTCTGAATTTTCCGCAGAGGTTTTTATAATTTCAGGGTTGATAAAGACTCGGCGTACATTGTCATCTGAAATAACTACAAAAAATCTTTTTGAAATTCCAACTTGAGGAGCAGCAAGACCAACGCCGTCCGCGCTAATCATTGTTTCAAACATTTCATTTAAAGTGGCGCGAAGTTCATCGTTTATCTCATTAGATTCAACGGAAACACATTTCTGCCTTAAAACATCTTCACCAAGTTTACATATTCGCATTTTTTCCAGCCTTAAAATTTTATTCAAGTCTTAATCTTGCCGCCTTTGCATGAGCCGCAAGTCCTTCAGCATCTCCCAAATATCCGGCAGATTCAGCAGATTTTTTTGCGCCGGATTTTGTATTGTCTGTGCGCAAAGTTGTAACAGTTTTTATAAATGAACGGACGCTTAAGCCGCCTGTAAATCTTGCGCTTCCAGAAGTCGGCAATGTGTGATTCAAGCCAGCGGCGTAATCCCCGAAAACTTCCGCAGCACCGTGTCCAATGAAAAGCGAGCCGTAATTATGAACCAGAGACTGGATTTTTTCTCGCTCAAGGCTAGAATCAAGCGCAAGCTCCAAATGCTCCGGAGCTTTTTTATTTGCAAGTTCCGCCGCCTGCTCAAGATTTTCAGTAACAATTATTCGCCCAAAAGTATTTATGCTTTGTTCCGCAGTCGCTTTTGTAGGCAAAGATTCAAGCTGCTTTTCAATTTCCTTGGAAACTTTTTCTGCAAGCTCCATGCTGTCTGTTGCCATTACAGGCTGAGCCACAACATCATGTTCCGCCTGCGCCAAAAGATCCGCCGCAACCCAAACAGGATTCGCAGTCTTGTCAGCAATTATAAAAACTTCTGTAGGACCTGCAATCATGTCAATTCCAACAGTTCCGTAAACAAGTCTTTTTGCTTCCGCAACATATTTATTTCCCGGACCGACAATAACATCTACAGCAGGAATTGACTCTGTGCCAAATGCCATTGCCGCAATTGCCTGCGAGCCGCCGCAAGCAAACACTTCTTTTATTCCGCAGATATAAGATGCCGCCATTATGTTTTCGTCAGCATAAGGCTTGCCGCTTCCATCCGGATTTTTCCGCGGAGGAGTGCAAAGAATAATTTCATTTACACCGGCAGCAATTGCAGGAGAACTTGTCATTACAACAGTTGAAACAAGCGGAAATCTTCCTGCAGGAACATAAAGCCCGGCTTTTTCAACAGGAATATTTTTCTGGCCTGTAAAAATTCCCGGCTCAAGCTCAATTTCAAAGTCATCAAAAGATTCTCTTTGTCTCTTTGCAAAACGCACAGCCAAGTCTCTGGAATAGCAAAGAGAATCATAAAGCTTAGGATTTTCCGAGTGCATTTTTTCTGCAGCATTTTTTAAAGTTTCCTCTGGAATTTTTAAATTATATGGAGAAGCCAAATCGAATTTTTTGCTGTACTCGCGCAAGGCTTCATCTTTTCTTAGCTTTACATTTCTTAAAATATCGCGGACTGACTCTATGGATTCTCCAAAATTGCGGGTACAAAAAAACTCTTCTTCAACTTCATCAGCTTTCTGAATTCTTATCATTAAAATAGCCTCCTCCCCATTTTTAGCTGCTTTCATACTGATTCAAAATCAAGTCTAAAAATAGAATTCAATTATATCAAAAAGACGTGAACTTTACAATTAAGGCAAAATCCGCGGTCAATTTGACAGCTAGCGAAATTCGATATAGTATTTGAGTATCCCCTAAAAATATGTTTTCTGGAGCGCATGACATGGATAACAACGACTTGGTGCCAGGCTTTAATGACGAAAAAGACGGAAGCCTTGAGATTTTCCTTAGCAAAATTGAAGGAGCCTCAAATTCTATCCTTGTAACGCTTAGCGGATACATCGATACATACAATTCAGATTATTTTCAAAAGCAGACAGAAAAAATTATTTCAGCCGGATTCAAGAACATTGTTTTTAACTGCCAAAATCTGACTTACGTTTCTTCGACTGGAATAGGTTCGCTCACTTCAATTGAAAAAAAAGCAAAGGCAAACAGCGGCGAAATTGTTTTTACAGGAATTCAGCCAAAAGTCTTTGAAGTTTTCCAGCTCTTGGGATTCAGCCAGGTTTTCAATATGAAAGAATCCGTAGAAGATGCGGAAGAATATTTGAAGAAAGAAAAAGATGATAATATTTCAACATTTCCAAAAATCTTTGATTGCCCAGTTTGCTCCAAAAAACTAAAAGCCGTAAAAAGCGGACGATTCAGATGTTCCGACTGCAAAGCAATTATCGTAATAGACCAGAATGGAAATGTTTTTTTAGGCTAACCCGCAAATTTTATGAATTTAGACAATATCGTTATAGTTTTATCGCGCCCGGAAGAACCTAGAAACATCGGAGCCGCTTGCAGGGCAATGGCAAACAACGGAATCCATAAACTGCGGATTGTAGGAAAAAAAGAAGAAATCGACCTGGATAAAGTCCACGTTCTTGCAATCCATGCGTCATACATTTTTGACAATGCCGAATATTTCTCTTCAATAACCGAAGCCTGTTCTGATTGTGTCTGCTCATGCGGAACAACGCGCAGGAGAGGAAAAAAGCGCAAAGGCAAGCTTCTTCTACCTGAAGAATTTGCAAAAACCGCCAATAGAATTTCAGGAACAGAAAAAAAAGGAGGAAAAGTCGCAGTTGTGTTTGGCAACGAAAGAACCGGACTTGACGACAACGAAATCCTTGAATGCGAAATGGGCGTTACAATTCCTTCAAGTGAAGAATTCGGCTCGCTGAACTTAAGCCATGCCGTGCAGATTATGTGCTACACTTTGTTCCGCTACAATGAAAAAAACAAAATCGGTTACACACCAATAGATTCAAAAAGGCTGAAAAAAACTGTAACAACAATCGCAGACAATCTTCAGAAAATCGGATTTTTCTATGTTACAGGACGCAAGGACATGGAAATTTTCTGGCGCGATATTTTGTCCCGCTCGGCATTAAGCGAAGGAGAAGCGCAATATATAGAAAAAATATTCGACAAAGCGGCAGGACTTTCTAAAAAAAGATAATGTCATCAGCAAAGAGAATTTCTTTTTTTGCACTGACACAAGAACGCTCAATGCAGTTTTTCAGCTGCCTGATATTTCCCGGCCAAGAAAAATCCAGAAGTTTTTTAATTGCGCAGGAAGAAAGTTTTTTGCCAAACACAGAAGCGCAGTCCTCCGCAATTTTTACAAGCTCGTCTTTGCGTTCTCTTAGAGGCGGAACATTTATAACCAGAACGCTGATTCTATAAAAAAGCTGCTTCTTAAAAAGATTTTTTTCCACAAGCTCTGAAATTTTTGAGTCTGTTGCAAAAATAAGACGCGCATCAAGACCAAGCTTTTTGCTGCTTCCTACTTTGCTGAATTCCCTTGAATCCAAAACTCCAAGAAATTTTCCTTGACTTTCAAGGCTCAGTTCGCAAATTTCGTCAATGAAAAGTGTTCCGTTAGAAGCTTCTTCAAAAATTCCAGAGTTTTCTTCCGCTCCAGTAAAAGAACCTTTTATAGAGCCAAAAAGTGAACTTTCAATTAAATTCGGATTTATTTCAGCAAGATTAAAAGAAGTAAATTTGCTGTTTTTTCTTATTGAATTTTCGTGGATAAAACGGGCAGTGTGATTTTTTCCAGAACCGCTTTCACCAAGCAGCAAAACTGTGGAATCGCTCTTGCAGGCAATTTCAATCTGCGCTTTAAATCCAAGGCACAAATTGTTTTCCGCGCAAATACATTCATCCAGTTTTTCAGCACAAAACAAATCTTTGCCAAAAGAAGAAACCTCGCCTTTCAATTTTACCAGCGCAGAAACATATTTAAGGCAGTCGGATTCTTTAAAGCAAACAAAAATAGGACGTTCAAGTGTATTCTTAAAAAATTTAGAAATGTAGGAAGATTCACCACAGGAAAAACAAGAGCCATCTATTAAAACTGCCAGAACCAAAAAAAATTCCGGGCGGATAAAAGAAATTTCTTCTGTTTGCACACAAAAAAAATCAAAGTCCCGCTCAAAAACAACTTTGCAAAAAGAAATAAATTCCTTTCGGCTTGAAACTATTAAAATTCTCTCCCTTGACAAAAGCCCCTAATCCTTTTTAAAAAGTTTTGTCCAGACAAGAAGAATTATATACCACAAAAATGGAAAAATCAAAAAAATTCTAAGCGGATTTCTGATAATTTCGCCCCAAACTTCATGACCTTTTTCAAAAACTTTTGGATTGACACGCTTAATTCTTTTGCTCAAGATTCCAACTGCGTCCCGGTAATACAAAAAAATTCCAGAAGAAAATTTTTCTTTATTTGAATAACTCCAGAAATCTTTCTTTTTAATTCCTTCGCTCACAAGAACCAAAGACGGAGACGCTTTTGAAATCGCCTGAATAATATTTTCTTCGTCCTGCTTCTGATAATAGCCAACGCATCTTCCCACAATCTGAAGTCCGCGGAAAGTAGAGCGCATATTTTTTTCCGCAGCAGCAAGGGCTTTTTTTCTTCCACCGAAAATATAAAACGACTTGTAGCGGCTTTCAAGAATAGAAAGAATGCTTATGAACGCGTCAAATGGATTATACCTAAAAGGAACTGACTTGTTAAGAAACTTTGCCCCGGACAAAATGCTTTTTGAAATAGGCAAAATCAAGTCGGCATTTCTTATGCTTTCCGCATATTCATTTTTGCACCGGATTTTCATAAAGTCCCAGATTGTTATAAATGAAATTTGAGAAGGACCTTTTTTTTCCAAGAGCTGCAAAATTTTTTCTTCCAAATCCTGCTTAGAACAAACATCCACAGGAACTCCGAGTAGTTTTATACGTTGAACCGCCATTTTATTCTCCATTCAAAACAGTCTGCAAAGCCGCAATTCCATACAAAGAAGCAGTTTCGCATCTCAATATATTTGTATCAAAATGCACGGGAATAAATCCGCTTTCTTTCATAATGCTGATTTCCTGCACAGAAATTCCGCCTTCCGCACCAACTGCAACTGCAATTTTTGCATTTTCCTTTTTTATAACATCGGCATTTTTTAGCGCATTATAAATGCTCTTTGTTCCATCGCTGCGCTCATAAAGAACAAGCGCCGCTTTGTGTTCCGTCTGCAAACTGCTCCAAAAACCGCAGGCCTCCTCCACCGAAACCGAATAAAAAACTTTTGTTTCAACAGGAGAACCACTCTGCTGCCTTGCCTCCGTTACAATTCTTTGCCAGCGTTCATCTCCAGATTCGGATTTTTTCCGAGCGGATTCAATGTTTCCCTTTTGGCAGAATTCACCTTCCACTGGAATTATTCCGCAGACTCCGCATTCAGTTGCCTGCCTTATAATCAAATCCATTTTCGGAGGCTTTGCTTCAAACTGAAAAAGATAAATTTCCGCCTTGGGCTTTTCCAAAACAGGAGCGGCTTGCGAGATGGAATCATTGCAATTTAGCTTTCCTGCCGCCTGAAGAATTATTTTTTTTTCACAAGAATCAATTTTTGCAACAGTCATCTGCTGGAGAGAACCGTCCAAAAGTCTTGCGTAAATCATATCGCCGCATTTTACTCTTAAAACAGAATTCAAGTAATGATATTTTTTTCCTTGGATGCCAATGCAACCATCAGAGTCAAGCGGAGTTTCTACAATAAACTGCCTCATTGTTCCTGCTGTTCTTTTAAGGTTTTTGTTGAAGCCATAAGTTCCGCAAAGTTTCCGCCCTTTATAACTTCGATTGCCGCCTTAAGCTGACTGTCATAGTCAAGATCGTAAAGGCGAGGAGAACGTGTCCTGTCAAGCTCGTTGCGTATCATTTTTCTAAGAAGCCGCTCTTCAAGTTTGTATTTTTTCTGCAAAGTTTTTGCATAGGAAGCAATTTCCGCTTCTGTCATGTTCTGATGAGAATCCACATAATCTGCAATTGCACCCGATTCTTCAAGAGCGTGCCAGTCATTTTGTTCTTCTTCTGTGAAGTCCGGATAAAGAACTTCCAAATCCGGCTTGATTCCAATCTTATCAATGTTTGTGTCGCTCGGAGAATAATATTTTGCCACGGTGATTTTAAATCCGTCGTTGTTTACAAGTCCGCGCGGAACTTGAACGCTTCCTTTGCCAAATGATTTTTCACCTACAAGGTACGCAGTCTTTGTGTCTTTTAAAGCTCCGCTCAATATTTCGCTTGCGCTGGCAGTCGCCCTGTTTATAAGAACAACAATCGGAATGCCGCGCACAACAGTTTTTCTTTTTACAGCATGATAAACCGCATTTTCATAAGCAAGCCGGCTTTTTGTGGAAACAATTATGCCTTCGTCAATAAATTTATCCGCAATGTCCACCGCGCTGTCCAAAAGTCCGCCGCCGTTGTTCCGCAAATCTATAACAAGTCCGTTAAACGAAGCTTCCTTAAATGAATCCAAAGCTTCCTGAACTTTTGCGGCAGTGTTCACAGAAAATTCAGTAAGACGCAAGTAGCCGATTTTTTCACCTTCAATCATTCCATATTTTACAGACGGATTTTGAATAACGGCACGCACAAGAGTCCGCTCAAATTCAAGAGTATTTCTTCTGCGTATTTTTACAGTAACACTTTCACCGACAGTTCCGCGAAGCATGCTCAAAACTTCATCCATTGTAATCGTAGATGTGTCCACACCGTCAACCGCAACAATCAAATCCCCAGACTGAATTCCAGCTTTTGCGCCCGGAGTGTTTTCTATAGGCTCGGCAACTTCAACATAGGCAGGCTTTTCTTCTGTGGAAACAAGAGGCTTTGTTATTGAAAGTCCAACGCCGCCAAAGTTTCCAACAGTCGTGTCGGTAAGGCTTCTCCATTCAGACTGCGCCATGTAAACTGAATAAGGATCATCAAGCGCGCCCAGCATTCCCTTTAACGCGCCTTCATACAAAATCTGCGGATCAACTTCTTCCACATAATTCTGCTGAATAAAATAATACAGCTGATCTATAACCTTAAGAAACTGACGCTGCTTTGCTGAATCTATGTCTGAGCTTGAAGAATTAGACTGCGAAAAACACTGCGAGGCAAAAATAGAAAACAATATAAACGCTGAAAAAATCCGCGTAGCCTTTAATAACTTCTTTGCGATTTTCATTGCTCCATTTTAAGCCCTTTTTAGGCAGTGTTCAAGGGCATATTCATATTGAATAAAAAAACGCTTTTTTAAACTAACAATAGACTTTAACTAAAAGCTGATATATAATAAGAACAATACTTTTATTGCTTTAAAGATGTTTTCACTGTCGTTGCGGGTGGGCTTCGGCAGTTTTTTATTTTAAATCGAAATGGATGAAGAAAACAAAAAAGCCAGCCAGAATCTCCAGCCGGCACTTTTATTTATTTCTGTTATTTTCTGGCCTGACCCTGCGATGTTTCTGAAAGAAACTCGGTTGATAACCTGTCCAATTGCTTTGCGGGAGATTATCCGGTCAAGCCCGATAATGACAACTCTTGTTAAATAATCTCGCTTATAGAACTAACCGACGCTATTTTGCAGAGCGAACAAGGCGGAAGCCATAGCCGTAGTTACGGACGTACGGGTAGTAGTTGTCCCTGTAAGCGACCTGCGCCCATCTGGCGATAGTGTACCAAGTACCGCCGCGTAGACAGCGGTTAGAGCCCGAAGCCGAGCCTGAGCTTGCTGTGTCGCTTGACATATTATCTCCATACCAGTCCCAGCACCATTCAGATACATTTCCACTCATGTCATAAAGCCCGTAAGCGTTTGCCTTTTTGCTCTTTACATCCCTTGTTCCGCTATTGTTCGTATTGCCTGTATACCATGCCACTTCGTCTATTTCATCGTTTCCGGCATAGGTGCAGCTTTCACCGCCACGTCCTGCCCATTCCCATTCCGCCTCTGTCGGCAGGCGGTATCCGTTTGCTGTAAAGTCGCACGTTGCAGCATTCCAAATGCTGTTGCTTTTGGTCGGAACACTGCCCCATTCGCTTGGGTCTGTTTTTCCGTCAATTGCATAGCAAGGAGTTAAGTTTTCTTTTATAGAACGAGTGTTGCAGTACACAAGCGCGTCATACCAGTTGATATAGTTTACAGGGTTGTTTTTTACATCATCCCTTGTAAGTTTTTTTCCGTACTTATCATAAGCAGAAATGGTACTTGGGTCTCTTCCCATAATCGCCTTGTATTCTCCACGTGTTACAGGATGGTCGCTCATGTAGAACGAGGCGATTTCTAATTTTCGTCCGCTTACAAACACTTCTGATTTTGGAGTCCAGCTTTCTGTTCCGTTAATTGAAACGGCAGGGATTTCCACAAAGACTTCTGGAACCTGCTCACTGCTTTCAGAACTTGAGCCGCCAGTATTACCGCTTTCTGAACCACTTCCAGAAGATGAATCGCCGGTATCACTTCCGCCGCTTGAATTGCCTCCAGATGTATCATCCGATGTATTTCCGCCATTGCCTCCGCTAGAACTACTTCCTGAAGTATTATCCGATGAATCCCCGCTATTGCTGCCCCCCCCGCTTGTGTTAGAACCACCGCTAATTGTTACGTCATCATCCGAACTGTCGCTATCATCACTTTTGCATCCTGCAAATGAAAATGCCAAAGCAAAAACCGCAAGCATAGCCAAAATTTTAGCAATCTTTTTCATTTTCTTTTCCTCCGAAAAAATTCAGATTATCGGGTCAAGCCCGATAATGACAAAATTGTTTTTTATTGCCATGCCTAAACATGGCAACCTTCTCTTATTTTCTGCGGCGCGAGACGATTTCGTTTACACGCTTGACTTCGCCTTCCGCTTTTGTTGCAAAGTCGCCGTACAGCGCGCTGTTTGCCATTTGCATTGCTGTAATGTACGGAATCAACTTGTCGTTTATTGCAGAAAGAAGAGGCTTTTTTAGCGATGAAGCGCTTTCTGTTTTTACTGTAGAAGCCGCGTTGTATTCATCGCTTGCCTTTACAAATGAATCCTGCGCAGAGCGGATTTGCTCCAAGATTTCCTTTATTCCGTCGAGCAAAGAAACCGTTTCTTCTTCCTTGTAAAAATCTTCCAGCAGGCTTTCAATAAGTGAAGATTCGCTTACATAGTTTGCCGTTGTAATTGATTTTCCGTACTTGTCAAAAACAGCTTTGAGTTTTTGCGCCGCCTCTTTTTTTGCCTCAACCGGAAAAACCTCATATCCGTCCAAAAGCGTAGAAAGATTTTTTACGGCCTCATCGCGCACGCCGTCAGCCTCTTCAAGATTGCTTAAAACTTTATCTTTCTTGATTGCAGTCGTAATCGAAATAGAAAGTTTTTCAACCTCATCCATCACGCTCTTCAAAAACACATCTGAAGAAATGCCCTCATCAGCCTTGTAAAGACGCACAAGCGCATCGCTAAGCCCGTCAACTTCTGTTACACGAACCTTAGAAATTACTTTGTTCATTCATCCTCCATCTCCGACTCTCTAGCCGATAGCTTTTATATATTTCAGAATTATTCCAAAGGCACTAACCAAAGTTTCCTCGCGGAATTATTCCGAATACTCCCTAAGAAAAAAGTCTGCTCGCGGAATTTTTCCAAATGCTTCCTAAGCAAAAAGTTTGTCTTTGGAATTTTTCCGAAAGCACCCTAATAAAAAAGTCAGCGTTCGGAATTTTTCTAAAAGCTCCCCAGGCCAAAAAACTGCATTCGGAAAAATTCCATTTAAACGCAAAAAGACCGTCATGCCTAAAATGTGCGCACAATATGCACCTCATTCCGACACAACGGTCTTTTGTTTGTATGTATTTTATGTAATTAGCTAAAAATAGTTCACCTAAACTGAGAACTGAGAACTGAGAACTGAGAAGATTATGGGCATTAATTCTCCTGTGTCAAGTATTTGACTACACTAATTTATTATAGATTCATTTTATAAATAAATCTAGTTATTAATGTCATTTTCTGGCCTGACCCTGCGATGTTTCTGAAAGAAACTCGGTTAATAACCTGTCCAATTGCTTTGCGGGAGATTATCCGGTCAAGCCCGATAATGACAACTCTTGTTAAATAATCTCACTTACAGGAATTTTGTAGACGCTTCCGCAGTTACGGCAGACAATTTCAAGCGGGTCAGGACCGTTTTGCTTTATATCGGCAAGCTCGTTCTTTGGAAGAGTTTTTAAGTAGCCGATATATTTTTCCTTGCTGCACGGACAGTCAAAAATGATGTCGCGCTCAACTGCAATCGCAGGCTCAAACTCGCGGAAAAGGCCGTGCACAACGTCTTCTGTCTTGCCTTTTTCAGAAAACCACTTGCCAAGCGAAGGACAGGCAGAAAAAGCGTTTTCAATTTTTTCTATCAGCTCTTCGTCAACTTTCTGGTCTGCGCCGCTTGCCGTGTTTGAGCCGGAATCTTTTGTTCCGCCAGTTTCAGGCATAACCTGCACAAACATTCCGCCTGCGCCCATAACACGTCCGCTTTTGTCCATAAAAATGCTTGTGTTGAACGCCGTGCGAATCTGGTCAGACTGCTGAAAAAACCAAGCCAAATCCTTGGTTATGTTTTTATAAAGAATTTCCACAGAACTGGTTTGCGGAACTTTGTCGCCCGGGTGAACTTTTGACACTGTCATTGTTCCGTCTCCAAGAAAAGGACTTAAATCCCAGCTTTCCAGAGGCTTTTCCACAGGAATATGGTTTTCATACAAAAATCCGCGCACATAGCCTGAAGAATCAGCTTCAACAGAAAATCCTTTTGCAGGACCGTTTGTGTCATAATGCCAGGTAAGATGCTCCTTTCCTTTCATCGTGGGAATCATAAGAGCGGCACAGATTGATGCCTGTCCCAAAACCATTGTCTCAAGAATTCCAAGGTTATGCTGAGAACGCATCTGGTTTACAAAACGCGTTCCGTGAAAAAGCGCGCCTCTTGCCCGTCCGTCCGCCATTACAAAAATAGAAAGTCCGTCCTTTTCAAGTGAGTCAATATGGCTGTTCAGCTCGTTATCATTTATCTGTGCTTTTATCATGGAATATATAATAGTAAGAAACAGAATTTATGTAAACTTAAATCGGTAGCAATTACAGGGCAAACGCATTATAAATAATTTAAGTAAAGTTTGCGCGAAGGAACGGCTCCTGAGGCAAAAACACATTATTGCGCGATTTTGAATCAGGAAACCGTGACTAGGAGCCAGTTTTATGCTGAATACATTTATAATGCGTTTGCCCTGGTAGCAATTATTTTATGAATTGAACTGACGGCGCATTTGCATTAAAATGCAAGGTCTATGGACAACGAATCAATTAAAAACATGCTTTTGGACATTCAGCCTTCAAAACTTGAATTCACTGTAACAATGACAGGCAAGGAAAGCAGCCGGGTAAACGGACTTTACAAGCCGGAAACAAGGGAAATTCTTCTTCACAATAAGAATTTCAAGACAGAAAACGAGCTTGTCTACACAGCAATCCACGAATACACACATCACCTTATAAACGAAGAGCAGATTGAACTTTCAGGCGGAAAAAATCCTCCTATAAAATCAAAAAGCCACACAAACTATTTCTGGGCAAAATTCCATGCGCTTTTAGACATTGCGGAAGAAAAAAACTACTATAAACTGGATGTTTCACTTTCCCCGGAGCTTGAGCAGCTCACAAAAGAAATCCGCGAAAAATACATTGAGCCAAACGGACACATAATGCACGAGCTTGGAAGAAGCCTTGTAAAAGCCCATGCTCTTTGTGATCAGGCAAATATCCGCTACGAAGACTACTTGGACAGAATTCTTCAGATTCCGCGGACAACGGCAAAGAGCGCATCAAAAGTAGGCTTGCTCCCGGACGAAGATTCTGCGCTCGGATTCGACAACATGAAAATTGTGGCTGGCTGCAAAAAGCCTGACGAAAAAGCAAAGGCAGTGGAAGCAATCAAAAGCGGAAAAAGCCCGGACAGCGTAATTGCCATGATGAAGAAAAAGGCAAAAGAAACCGATCCAAAAGAAAAGCTTGAAAAAGAACGCGACAGGCTTACAAAGACAATAAATGAGCTTACACACCGCCTGGAATTTGTGGAGGAAAGCCTTGCAAATCTATAAAAGAGTTTTTGTTTTAACCGCAGCCGCACTTTTTAATGCAAATGCGCAAAGCACATCGTTCAGCTCCATTACATCTCCTTCCATGCCCACAGTTTCTTCCCCGGAAATCGGGAACGGATTTTATTCTCCCGGCTCAGTTTTAAAGCCTGAATACAGCAAAAGCACAAGCCAAAGCAGTTCAAGCAAGACAGGACAGGCAAAATCAGAAAATAAAAATGCGGAATCTTCAAATGAAAAAAGAGAGATGCAGAAGAAGATTTTGTCCGCACTGAGTGCAAAAGATATTTCGCTTTTAAAGGAACAGGGATTTTCCAGCGACATAAATTCCATGATATTTTCACTTTCGTCATCAGACAACTCGCAGGAAACAAAAGTTCTTTTAAATAAAATTCTTGCTGAAATTGAAAAAATCAAAGATGAGTCAGGCAAAGAAAACGGAAAGAAAAAAGCTCCCGAAGTTTCAGCCGCTTCTGCAAAAGAAGAAAAGCTGCCGGAAAAAGCCAAGGCACGGCTTCTTAGGTTCAGTGTGAACGGCTACGACATTTTAAGAACTTGCCGCAAAATTTATATTTCGGAAGTGCAGCTGGACGGAACTTTTTTAATTACAGGCGACAGAGTTTATTCAAGCGACGGAAAAAACAGAACTGAAACTTTCCATATTTTATTTAAAAGTTCTCCAAGTGAAAGCGGAACTTTAAACTACAAAGCCGCGGCAAATGTAACGCAAGACTACCTGAATGAAAATTCATTTTTATATCAGCTTTCAAAATTTGAAAGTCTTCCTGCAATGCGGGTCGGGAACTTTGTTTCAATGCGCACAGAAGAGCCAAACTGGAAACTGGAACTTTTAATTGATCTTGGAGAAAAATAAGCGTGAACGAAAAACTTAACGAAGGCTTAAAAAAACTAGGACTTGAATTTTCACAAAATCAAATCAGCCGGATTGAAACTTACATTTCATGTGTCCTTGAATTCAACAAGACTTACAATCTTATGAAAGCGGATTCCACAGACGAACTTACGGTAAACCACATTCTTGACAGTCTTGCGGCGGCTCCAAGCATTGCTTCTTTTATTCAGAAAATTCAAGAGAAAAAAAATATTACCGCACTGCAAATTGCAGACATAGGTTCTGGCGGCGGATGTCCAGGAATTCCTTTGGCGGTGGCATTTCCTGAGCAAAATTTTACACTTATTGAACGAATGGAAAAAAGATGCGGATTTTTGGAAAGCGCAGTTTGCAAAATGAATCTTTCAAATGTAAACGTAAATTGCATTCAGGCAGACTTAATAAAGCCGGAATCATTTGATATTGAAGTGTTCCGCGCGTTTCATCCGTTCGATTCAAAAAACACAAAGCTGCTTTTAAGAATGCTAAAGAAAGGCGGAATTCTTGCGGCATACAAAGCAAGAGCAGAAAAAATTTCCGCGGAAATGGAATCTATAAAATTCCTTGTTCCGTCATATAAAAAAATAAAACTGGAAGTTCCTTTTTTGGAAGATCACGAAAGAAATCTTGTTGTGGTAGAAAAATGATTTTTAATTCATCTGTTTTTTTTATTTTGTTTTTAGCAGGAACTGTTTTTGATTTTGTGTTAAATCAGTTTCTTGAAGCTTCGGATTTCTTTTTCAGAAAAAAACATGGAAAGCAAATTCCAGAGCGGCTAAAAGATTTTTTAAACGCCCAGGAACTAGAGAAAACCTGCGCCTATGAAGATGCAAAATATTTTGTTTGGATTCCTTCAAATATCCTGAATTTTATTTTAAAGCTTGCTCTTGTTCTATCAGGATTCTATGTTTTCCTTTATGAAAATTTCTACAATTTTACAGAAAACGTTTTTGCAACAGTGATTCTTTTTTCTATTGTTTCTGGAATTCCATCTTTTATTGTAAATTTGCCATTTTCACTTTACAGAGAATTCCGCATAGAAAAAAAGTTTGGATTCAGCAACATGAATTTAAAAATGTGGATTCTTGACTTTGCAAAATCTACAGTTTTGTCCGCAGTAATAGCAATTCCAATTTTGTGCGCCGCCGTTGCCCTTATAGTTTGCTTTAATAAAATCTGGTGGCTTTTGTTTGCAATAGTTTACCTTGCGTTTTCACTTGGAATAAGCTACATATATCCAGTTCTAATTGCGCCGATTTTCAATAAATTTTCTCCGCTTGAGGAAGGCGAAATAAAAGAGCGGATTGAAAAGCTTTTTGCAAAAACTGGATTCAAGACTTCTGGAATTTTTACAATGGACGCTTCAAGGAGAAGCAACCACAGCAACGCGTATTTTACAGGCTTTGGAAAAAACAAGAGAATCGTCTTGTATGACACGCTAATAAAACAGCTTGAGCCTTCCGAAATTGAAGCGGTTCTTGGACATGAGCTTGGACACTGCAAAAAGCATCACATTGCAAAAAGAATGATTGTTATGATTCCGCTTGTATTTGTTTCATTGCTGGCGGCAAGTTTAATTGCAAAGCTTCCTCCCCTTTATTCAGCATTTGGATACGAGCCGTTGGAAACTATCGCACCTTATATTCAGCCTTTGGGACTTTTGTTTATAGGATTGGTCTTTGAAGGCTACGGAAATATTGTTTCGCTTGTTTCTAATTTCTTTAGCAGAAAAGATGAGTTTCAAGCAGACGCTTATTCAAAAGAAATGTGCGGAACTTTCCAGCCGTTAATCAGCGCACTTATAAAACTGAACAAAGAAAACCTTTCTGAGCTTGAGCCGCCAAAGATTTATTCAATGTTCAACTACAGTCATCCGCCTTTAATGGAAAGAATAAAAGCTTTGGAAAGCTAGGCTTTGCGTGAAAGGAATAAAACTGAAGCGGCAAAAAATATAATCACATAAAAAGCCGCAGCCGCAAAAACAGCATTTGTTCCTAAAAGTCCGACCAAAACATAGCTAAGCATATTGAAAAAATAAAGCGCAATGTTAAAAGCAACAATCATTATAAATCCCAAAACTGGAATAAGAAGAGTCCACTTGAATTTAAAAATTTCATCTGGATTCTCGATTCTGTAGTTCCAGCCAAGGCATGCGCAAAAGACAAACATTATCAGCATTATAAAAGGAAAAGTTCCACGCTGAACAAGATTCTGCGCAAAAACTTCCTGCGAAAAACCATATCTGGAAGCTCTAGGCAAAAGCTTAAATAAAACAGGAAGCGGCATTTCTTTTGCCCCGCAAGCCGCCGCATTTATAAGATTGAAATCAGAGAACTGCATTGGCAAAACCATTGACGAAGCTTTCTTTATGTTCAAAGGAATTCTTTGTGCGGAATGCTCTTTTTTCTGCTGATTTTCAATTCCAAGATTCTGCGCGTCAATATCAGAAAGACCTGTCGGCTCATAAGAATAAAACGGGCGCGAAACCAAACCTTCCGTATTTCGGTCTACAGACTGAAGGATAACAAACGGAACATATTCCCACTTTTTTTCAATTCCAAAAAGCGCAAGATTTTCCTCGCCGAATTCGGAAACTGGCTGGGCAACGGCTTTTGCAAACGGAACAAAAAATGAACAGACAAATTTACCATTTTCATCGTAATGCACAACATTGAAATTTTCCATGTAGCGGATAAGGCTGCCTTCTTTTTTTATGTCCATCGCATTCGAAATGTAAAAAACATTTTTTGAACCGTCAGGATAATCAAGTGAAAAATAAACTTTATGGCTGTCAGAAAGCTCTTCTATGTATTTTGTTTCGTCAAAAAAGAAATACTGATTTTCCAAATCTTCTTCTGAAAGCGCAAGAAATTTCTTTACATCAGGATCATCGGAAGCCTGAGCATAATTATTTTTTAAGCCAAGAAAAGTATAATATGCCTTTAAAAAATCTCCGCGGGAAAAAGCAACGTAACCGGCTTTTTTTATCTTGTAATAATTCCTCTCGGCAGAATTGTCAAATTCAACTGGAAGGCTTAGCATTTTCCATGCATAGTTTGATTTTTCAACTGCCACATCAAGATTTGTGTTTTTTCCATCGCAAGCTTCAACTGCAAGACTCGCCCAGTAATGAGCGTCAAACCACTGTTTTTTTTGCGCCGCGGAATCAGACTTTTCCAATAGCTCCAAAATTGTATGTCCTTTGTCTTTTACATGAAGCGGCTTCTGCACTTTTTCTGCGGAAGGCACATTTTTCTTTCCATGCATTTCACTGTCAATAAGAAGAGCTACAGAATCTTCTGTAAGCTTTAAAACTCTTTTTGCATCTGAATTTTCCGGTGAAAGTTCCACTGCTTTTTTTGCATATTGAAGCGCAAGAATCGGCTGGTTCTGCTCCAGAAAATGTCCGGCAATAGAAATCGCATCGGCAAAATCAGACGGGGCTTCCTTTATAAAATCGATTTTACGTTTTACAGACGGCTTGAAAATTTCTTCATTAAACGAAAGAAAAAGAATAAGCGCTAGAGAAAAAAACAAGACAAGCTTGAATCTTGAAAACATCGCAGGAGAAAACCTTGAGCGGCTGTTTCCCGTTTTTTTCTGCCAAAGAACCGCGCAAGAAACTGTAAATCCACTTAAAAGAATTCCCGGAAGGCAAACTAAAAAAATATAAAGTCCGTAATAAAATACAAATGGTTTTTCTGTACCGGCTATCAAAGATTCAGGACACGGAATAAAAAAAACAGAAATCAAAAGACAAAAAGCAAAAATGATTGCCGTATATATTCCAGTAATAAAAACAACTTTTTTCATAAGTCATCTCCGTAGTAAGCTGGCTCTGGTGAATTTTCCTTTACAAGTCTTGAAATCAGCCACAAAACAAATGCCGCCGCAAAAATAAAAATATTCAGAACGCAAACTAAAAGTGATTTTGTCGGAACAGATTTTATCAGTGTTGGTATTTTCTGAAACAAAGAATCATCTGCGCCCAAAATAAAAAAGTTCAAAAAGAAAACAAAAATGTAGTCCATTAAAATAAAAAGCACATTTACAAGCCGCCATGCAGAAATATTTTTTATCCAGACCACAGAAGTAAAAGCAAATATAATTGAAGAAAAAATTATCCAGGAAACAAAATTTTCAGAGCATCTTGAATATGATGAAACTGTAAACTTTTGAAAATACTTTAAAATCTGTTTTAGAAGAACCGGCATTTCAACTGTATTTTTTATAAGCGGATCTGAAAATTCATCTTGAAAAATCGCAGGCTTTTCCGAGCTGAAAGTAAAAACATTGCCGTTTGACTTTGATTTGTCAATGCAAACTCCAGAGGCATTGTTTTCTGAGTCAACTTCTGAATAATACAAAACATAGCGGTTGTCTTGCGAAACTCTAAAATATCCGGGCGAAAGAGAAACTGCGGCTTGCATTTCCTTATTTTTATAAACTGAAATTTCAAGTTTTTCTTTTAACGCCGGAATAAAAAAAATCCAAAGGCACAAATGCAAAATCATGCAGACTAGAACTGAATACCAAGGAATTTCTTTATGTCGGATTAAATAGAAAGAAATAAATAAAGGACACAATGAAAGCACAGTCGGCAAAACTTCAAAAATTCCCTGTAAAAAAAATCCTGAACTAAATGCAGAAAATTTCTGCCCGGCAACAAGAACTGTGCAAAGCGAATAAGTCATATAAAGAAACGCGCCAGTACAAAGACCAAGCATAACGATAGCAATGTAGGCGGCAAAAATTTTTATGGAACAAATAAAATTCATATATTTAGAGAATAACACGGATAACTGATAAAATCAAACCAGAAGAACCGTTGTGCTAAATTTTAACGCGTCCCTGAAAACTTCTTGCCAATGTAAGCCGGTCCGCATATTCCAAATCTCCTCCAGCCGGAAGTCCAGAAGCAAGCCGCGTAACAACAACTTGAGTGTCTTGCAAAACGCGCTGTATAAAAAGAGCCGTTGTGTCGCCTTCAACAGTGGGATTCGTTGCAATAATGACTTCCTTTATAACACCAAGCTTTACACGTTCAAGCAGCTGTGAAATTCTAAGCTTGTCCGGCGTAATTCCTTCAAGAGGAGAAATAACTCCGCCCAAAACATGAAACAATCCGTGGAATTCATGAGAACTTTCAATTGTCGCAACGTCCTGTGGCTGCTCAACAACACAAAGAATTGTTTTATCTCTTGCAATGTCGGAACAAATAGGGCAGGGATCTTCTTCTGTCCAGGCGCCGCAAATAGAACAAGGTTTTATTCTTTCCTGCAACGACAAAATTTGATTTGAAAAACGGATATTAAAAGAACTGTCGGTCTTTAAAAGATGGCTTGCAATTCTAGCCGCAGATTTTTTTCCGATTCCAGGAAGCCTTGAAAAACTTTCTGTCAACTCGTCAAGAGCGTTCATTTTTTACACGCCCATTCCTGGAATATTCATTCCTGCAACCATAGGTCCAAGCTGATTTTTTATTTCATCCTGAATTTTTTCTAGGGCAGCATGATGGGCGGCTTTTATTAAATCCTGAAGCATAGGAACATCTCTGTTATCAACACAGATTGGATCAAGCTTTATATCCACAAGCTCAAATTTTCCGTTTACAGTAACTTGCACCATATTTCCGCCGGAAGAGCCTTCAGCCTCAAGCTCAGCAAGCTTTTCCTGCGCCGCCTTAAGCTGGCTCTGCATTCCCGCAAGATTTTTTACCATATCAAAAGGATTCATTGTTTTCTCCAGAAAAGTCTTTGTAATATGCTGAAAACAAGCGGTCAACGGGAGTCGAACCCGCCTATCAGGCTTGGGAAGCCTGTGTAATACCGATATACGATAACCGCAAACCATAAAAGAATAATGTTATTCCGCTATTTTTTCAACACCCGGAAAATGCTAAAGTTTTTTCACTGAATTTCTTTCTATAAATATAGCCGGCACACGGACACATTCGCCCACAGGAATTCCAACAAGACGATTCATAAGGATTTCTGCAGAAAGCTCGCCGATTGTCTTTATATCCTGCCTGAATGTTGTCAAAGGCGGAGAATAAAATTCGGAAATCATTTCATCATCAAAACCAATAAAAGAAATGTCGTCGGGAATTCTTTTTCCAATTGATTTTACATATTCCATTGCGCCGACCGCCATATTGTCATTTGCAACAAAAACTGCGGTAATATCGTCATGCCGTTCAAGAAGCTCTTTCATAGCATCATGGCTTTCCGCTCGCGACCATTTATGGCAAAATTTCACATAAGATTCATCATATTTCAGCCCGAAATCTTTAAAAGCTTTTTTTAATCCTTCCAAGCGGTCAATTGCAGCCATATTATATTGTGAATAAGTTCCGCCTATGTAGGCAATTTTTTTATGTCCGTTTTTAATAAAACATGAAGCGGCTTTATATCCAGCATCAACATTTGCAGTTACAACAGTTGGAACTCCGGGAATTATAAAGTTTGTTGAAACGCAAGGAATGTCGGATTCAGCAAGCTCCATAATTTCATTGTCCGCACTGATAGGATTTATAATTCCAACCGCATCTACATTTCTGTGGTAGCAGTGCTCAACATAAGACTTTTTTTCTCCAATTAGAGCATGGGAAATAAAAAGCAAATCGTACCCGGCAAATTCCAAACATTCCCTGAATTTATTCAGAATCTTTCCAAACAAAGGATGATCGAAACCTCTTTGCATATCGGCATCTTCATAAATTACCCCTATTAAAAAAGACTTTTTTGTAGTAAGAGCGCGGGCTGTCATATTTGGGCGATAGCCTAACTCCTTGGCTGCATCAAGGATTTTTTTTCTAGTTGAATTGCTTAAGCCACCAGTCTTGTTAAGAGCCTTGGAAACTGTAGGAGCAGAATAACCTGTTTTTAAAGCGATATCATAAATTGTAACCATTAAATTTTCCGCCTCCGCTTGAACTACGATTTATAATCTTAATCTAGGATGAACAAGAATTTCAAAATTTTACAAATGAATTTTGTTCATCCTTATTCAAGCAAAGATGAAAAATACATTTAGTCGAGCCTCTTATAGGAAAAATATTCAAAGTCTGCAAATTTCTTATAGGAAATCAAGTCGGCGCAATACATTCCCACAAATGCTCCTGTAAATCCTTGAGTTCCATATTCATCGGACAGTTTACTTGCATCTATAAGCGGACGAATCTGCCTGAAATTTTTTCCATCCTGCGACCAATAGAAAAATCCAGTTTTTTGATGAACTTCAAGCCTTATCCAGACAGGTTTTTCTTCATCAATCTGACATTCCATTTCACGGGAAAATCCTTCTGGCATAATGGACATAACCTGAATAACTTTTCCTTTTTGCTCATCTTGAGTTACAATGCAAAGATACTGGGATTTTTCATCATAACGGTAAACCATTCCCGCAAAATGCTGAAAATTTTCCGGGCTGAATTCCATTTTTGTTTCAGCAACAAAATCAAAATCAGTCTGGCGGCGCGCCAAAATGCTCTGCTCAAAGCAAGAACTAGGAGACTGCCCTCCGTGAATTCTTAAAAAGCCCGGACGTTCTGAAATTGAAAAGCGTTTATCATCAAAAGGAATTCTTAAGGTTTTAAATTCCGCTAGAAAATCCTTGTTTTTAAATTCATATTTTTCAGCAACATGGACAACTCCACAGCCTGGTGCAACAACTCCGCGACCTTTTAGTTCTATGTAATCAGGCGGACAATTCTTTAAAGTTCCGTCGGACTGCTTCACCCAAGGCCATCCTTCTTTCCATTCAAGTTCTGCAATTCCAGTTTCGCGCCCAAGAACACAGCGATCAGTTCCTTCAAGGGGGCGTCCGCAAAGATAAACCAAATAATCTTTTTTTCCGTCTGGAGACTTGCACCAAGAGCCGTGACCAGCCCTTTTTAACTTGCAGTCATAGCCATAAGAAGTAATCAGAGGATTTGCAGGATGAACTTCATAAGGTCCGAATAAATTTTTTGACCTTGCGCAAGTTATTGCATGTTCATAGCTAGTTCCACCTTCCGCGCAAACAAGATAATACCATCCGTCGCGCTTATAAAGATGCGGACCTTCCACAAGCCCAATGTCCGTTCCTAAAAAAATCTTATGAACTTTTCCAACAAGTTTTTTTGCCTTGCAATCATATTCCTGAACAAGAATTCCAGAAAACTGGCGCGGACCTTGCTGTCTATAATCCCATTCCATGTTCACAAACCATTTTTTTCCGTCGTCATCATGGAACAAAGAAGCGTCAAATCCAGAGGCATTCATAAAAACCGGATCAGACCAAGGACCTTCAATAGATTCAGCAGTAGTTAAAAAATTCGGGCAGTCTTTCCAAGGACCATCGTTCCAGCTTCTTACATTTGTAAAAACAAGATAAAAAATTCCATCTGAATAAGAAAGGCACGGCGCCCAAATTCCACACGAAGCCTTGTTTCCCGCCATATCCAAAAGACGTTTTTCAGAAAGCGGAGAAGGCGCAGGTTTCCATGTCTTCATGTCTTTAGAACGATGCAACTCAACACCCGGAAACCATTCAAATGTAGAATTCGCAATAATGCATTCGCCATCTGCATTGACAATTGAAGGGTCAGCATGAAACCCGGAAAGAATAGGATTATAAATTTTCATATTGATTTTACCTCTGTCTTTATTTTACTCTTTTACGCTTCCCATTGTAATTCCAGAAATAATATATCTTGACATAAACGCATAGAACACAAGAATCGGAATCAGCGAAACTGCGACTCCAAGATAAATTGAGCCGTATTCTGTGCGGTAAATATCTCCGCGCAAAGACTGAACAAGCATTGGCAAAGTATATTTATCTTGATCAGAAAGAAGAACAAACGGCGTCATAAAATTGTTCCAAGAAGCAACAAAAGAAAAAATACTCTGCGCAGCGATTGCCGGTGTCAAAATCGGGAGCATTATCGTGTTGAAAATTCTAAATTCACCAGCTCCGTCAATTCTTCCGGCATCAATAAGCTCAAATGAAAGAATTGATTCCATATACTGGCGCAAAAAAAGAACAGTTCCAGCAGAAGCAATTGAAGGAACAATCAGCGGAATAAAGCTGTTTGTAAGATGAATTTTCGCCATAAACTGATAGAATCCGATAAACGAAAGAGTTCCAGGAATCATAATAACAACTAAAATAAATCCCCAGAGCAAATTCCTTCCCTTAAATTTATAAACTTGAATTCCATAAGCTGTCAATGTAGAAAAATAAACTCCAAGTACAGTTGAAAAAATCGCAATAACCGCACTGTTTCCAAATCCGCGCCAGATTTTAAAAGAGCGGCTTGTAAGATTTTTCCAGTTTTGCAAAGTATTATTTCCCGGCAAAAGTGAAATTCCAGAGTTAATCTGCGCATTTGTTCTCGTTGCGTTTATAAGCATAAGGTAAATCGGAATAACTGCAAGCAACGCAAAGAAAATCATCAGCACATATAATACTGTTCTTTTAACTGTAAGTTCATACTTATATCTCATAGCAAGCTCCTTGTATCAGTCTTCCTTGCGGGATTTTGCAGGACGCTCCTTTACAAGAGCATTTATTCCAAGAGACAAAATAATTGTGATAATAAAGATAGCAATCGCAATTGCAGCGGCATAAGAATAATCTGTTCCGCCTTGGAATCCCATATTGTAAAGATAAACAGACATCGTTCTAATCTTAAAGTCAGGTTCTCCGTGCATTCCTGTGAGAAGGAAAGGAATTTCAAAAAGCTGCATTCCACCGATCATCGAAGTAACAAGAATATAAAGCATCATCGGGCGTAAAAGTGGCAATGTTATATAGAAAGTCTGCTGACGGTTATTCGCTCCGTCAACAATGGCAGCCTCATACAAAGAAGGAGAAATGCTTGTTATTCCAGCCATAAGCATAATCAAAGTATGGCCGCACCACATCCACCATTGAATAAAAGAAACAATCAGCCGCGAAGCATTTGGCATTCTAAAGAAATTGAATCCCTGCTTTACAACCTCACCGTCAACAACTCCAGAAGACCAAATTCCCAGAGTTCCTGTCAAAAACTGATTTACAGGTCCAACTGGATAAGCAAAAAGGCTTCTAAAAAGAATCGCAATAGATGCGGTTGTCAAAAGATTCGGCATATAAAAAACCGCACGGAACAATCCTCTTCCTTTTAGATTCAGTCTTATATCAGTAAACCAGATTGCAAAAAGCAAGGCGATTCCAAGCTGAGGAGCAAAATTGCAGCCCCACATTATAAAAGTGTTTTTTACTGAACCCCAGAAATATCTATCATGTATAAGTTTCTGAAAATTCTTTAACCCGACAAAACTAAAATCAGAGCGAAGACCTTTTAAATCGCTGAATCCTAAAATCAATGTATACAAAATCGGCCAAAACTGAAATGCCGCATAAACCAGTATAAAAGGCAAAACAAAAAAGTATCCGTTTCTATTTGTCTTGGTTTCTATTCCGGATTTTTTTTTCATCTTGAAACCTCCAAAAAATTTTCCGGCAGAAACCGGGAAAAATATATGCCCAATGCAGAATATAAGAAACTGCATCAGGCATAAATGTTTTTTAAGCTACATTACAAAGAAAGTGAAAGTGTTGAAGAAACTTGAACCTTGAAGTCATCAAGAGCCTGCTGCTTTGTTTTTTCACCATTTACGTAAGCCGCAGTTTCTTCAGAAAATATTGACTCAATAGCCTGATCTGTTCCCTGCGAAAGTTTTCCGTTTACAGATTTAGCCATTTCTGCAAAAGCTGAATAGTGATTCTGTCCAGCAAGATAAGGATCTGCATAGCTGTCTTTTATTTTATCAACAACATTCTTGTTTGAAACAACATCGCCTGTATCTTTTGCCCATGACTCAAGGAATGTGTCGTCAGTAGCAATGTATTTTATAAATTCTTTAGCAGCGTTAGGATTCTTTGTTCCTTTCCATGCCGCAACCCAAGTTCCACCCCAGCGATAGCCTACAGGACCTGCGCACATTGCCCAGTCACCAGCAGATTCAGGAGCATTTGTCTTAAGAACATAATGAAGTCCCCAAGTTGGCAAGAAGTAGCTGAATATTTCCTTATCTTTTCCTGATTCATCCTTGAAAACACCTTTCATTCCTGCAAACCAACCTTCAGACCACTGGCCAACACGGCCTTCATAGCCCTTGTCATGCAAGATTTTGCACATATCCATGTAGTCGTACATTTTCTGGTCAATAACAAGCTTGTCATCTACAACCCAAGGAGATGCGCGGCCAGCACTATAAGGCTTGAACATATCGCCAGTAGAAGAAACAATATAGCAGCCACCATTTGACTTCTGTTTCAAAAGCTCTGCTGTTTCAAGGAATTTATCCCAGTTTGCAAGATGCTTCTGAACTTCGGCAGGATCGTCTGTCCCAAGATACTTTTTTGCAAGAGAACGGCGATAGAAAACTGCGCCCGGAGTAACCTGCCAAGACATTCCGTAAACTTTTCCGTTGTAAGTTCCGACTTCTACAGGATACGGATAAACCTTGTCCTTTACTTCGTTATAAATATCTGTAATGTCAAGCAAAAGACCTGATTCAATGTATTTGCGCACAAAAGCATCTTCAAGAGCGAAAACATCAGGACATCCAGAACCAGATGCCAGTACAGGGTCAAGTTTGTTAGGAAACTGGTCAGTAGGTGTGAGAGAAAATGAAATATCATATTTTCCGGCAAAACGAGAGTCTTTCTTGAAATAATTATCAATCATTCCGTTAAGCTCGTCTGTAAAAGACCAGACTACAAGCTTGTTGTTTGCATCTGATTTTCCCTGAGGCGCCTTATCTTTAGAGCATCCTCCCGCGATAAAAGCAAAAGCTCCAATCATCACTGCAGAAATAACTGCAAAATTTTTCTTCATAAGTTTCCTCCATTTTAACTTTATGAAAAATATCAGCCAGAAAAATCCAGCTTGCCTAAATAGAAATACCGGCCGCCAAGAAGGACGTGTGAACTTAATCACATGGCAACCGGTTTCCTAAAAATTAAATTATCATCGTTTCTTTTATTTGTCAAATAAAAAATTCATTTTTTTTATAAATTCTTACGATTTTTTTAAAACTTTCGATTCCGCAGAAAATTCTATTCTAATAAATGCAAAAATTCATTATGATTTGGAAAAGGAAATTTTACGGAGAACAAAATGCAATACGGATATTTTGATGACGAAGCCAAAGAATACGTTGTTACACGTCCAGACACACCGACTTCCTGGAGCAACTATCTTGGTTCAACTGAATATGGAGCTGTCATAACAAACAACGCGGGTGGCTACGGATTTTACAAGTCTGGAGCGCAGGGAAGATTTATGCGCCTTAGATTCAATTCAATTCCAATGGATCAGCCGGGCCGCTATTTTTATCTGCGCGACATGGAATCAGGCGACTACTGGTCAGCTTCCTGGCAGCCTGTAGGAAAACCTTTGGACAAATTTAAAAGCGAATGCCGCCACGGAACTGCATACACAAAAATCACTTCTGAATACGAAGGAATCAAATCTGAAACAAAATATTATGTTCCGCTCGGGCAGACATTTGAATACTGGCGTTTAAAAGTTACAAACACCGGAAGCAAAAAACGCAAGCTCCGCGCATTCAGCTACTGCGAATTTTCAAATCAATGGAACACAACGCAAGACCAAGTAAATTTGCAGTATTCAATTTTCATTGTCAAAGGAGAAAAGTCCGCGCCAAATATGCTGCGTTATTCAATACACGAAAACCTTTATATTCAGCATCAGAAAAATCCTGCAATCAACGACTACATGAGCGAATGGATAGCTCTTGCTGGCGCGCCAATGACAGGATTCGACACAAGCCGTGAAGCATTTATCGGAACTTACGGAAACTACAAAGAACCTGCGGCAGTTTTAAAAGGCGAATGCTCAAATTCAGAAGCGTTCGGAGACAATTCTTGCGGAACAGTTCAAGCTGACATTGAACTGAATCCGGGTGAAACAAAAGAAATCATGGTTCTTCTCGGAATCGGAGACGCAAATGTTGAAGGCAAAAAAACTGTAGAAGAATTTGGAACATTTGAACGCGCAGACCAAGAATTTGAAAAGCTTATAAAAAACTGGCATTCAAAGCTAAACAGCTTTTCGGCAGTTACGCCGGATGAAGACATAAACCACACAGTGAATATGTGGGGACTTTATAACTGCCTTATAACTTTCGCCTGGTCAAGAGCCGCATCTTTGGTTTACAACGGAGAACGCGACGGACTTGGCTACAGAGATTCAGTTCAGGATATTCTTGGGGTAAGTGCGGCAATTCCGCAGGAAGCAGAAGAACGTCTTGTTCGGCTTTTAAGCGGGCAGTTTTCAAACGGAGGCGCATTGCCTGTAATAAGCAAGGATTTTGAAGCCGGAAAACAAAAAATGATTCCAGCAGAAGAATTCCGCTCAGACGACTGCCAGTGGTTCTTTAATGCTGTGCCTTGTTTTGTCGCAGAAACTGGAAACTTTGATTTCTTCAACTGCGTAGTTCCTTATGCAGACAAGGGCGAAGATACAGTTTACGGACATTTAAAGCAGGCTCTTTTGTTCAATCTTGAGAGAATGGGAAAAGACGGACTTCCTTGCGGACTTCTCGCCGACTGGAACGACTGCCTAAAACTCGGCTACCACGGAGAAAGCCTTTTTGTTGCATTCCAGCTTAGACTCGGACTTACAACTTACGCGGATATTTCAAAACGCCTCGGAAAAAACGACGAAGCTGACTGGGCTTTGAGCGAGCGCAAAAAACTCGACGAAAACATCCAGAAAAAATGCTGGGACGGAAAATGGTTTATATGGGCAATCGCAGAAGACGGAACAGTCTACGGAACTCAGTCAATTGAAGAAGGACAGATTTACTTCAACACACAAGTCTGGTCAGTTCTTTCAGGAGCCGCAACTCCAGAACAAATAAAAACCTGCCTTGAATCTGTAAAAGAAAAACTTGCAACTCCTTACGGACTTATGCTTTGCGCGCCGCCATTTATCTATGCAAGCCGCGACATAATGAGCTCAGTTGTATATCTTCCGGGAATAAAGGAAAACGCCGGAATTTTCAACCACACACAAGGCTGGGGAATTATCGCTGAAATCATGAACGGAAACGGCGACAGAGCCTACGAATATTGCAAAGCCGCGCTTCCAGCTGCATACAACACAAAGGCAGAAATCCGCCAGAGCGAACCTTATGTTATCGGGCAGACAACTTATTCCACATATTCAAAACGTCCGGGCAACACAAGAGTTTCCTGGCTTTCTGGAGCCGCAACTTGGAACTATTATTCAATCACGCAGTATATGCTTGGAATCCGCCCGCAGTACAACGGACTTTTGATTGATCCATGCATTAAGCATGACTGGGACGGATTTAAAGTTGAACGCCGCTGGAGAAAAATGAATCTTCACATTGAAGTAAAAAATCCTTCGCACGTTTCAAAAGGAATTGAATATATCGAAATAGACGGAAAACGCATCGATTCTTCCACAATTCCAGCTGAGCTTTTAAAAGACGGAAGCACAATCATTGCCGTAATGGGCAAAAATGCGCTTCCTGTAGAAAACGAGCGTATGTAAAAACATTTTAACTAACGATAGTTTTAACAAAACTATCGTTAGTTGTAGAGCATAAAATTCAAACTAACCAATTCAAGGAAATTTCTTATGGAACAATACAAAAAAGACTTTATAGATTTTATGGTTGAATGCAACGTACTTAAATTCGGCTCATTTACACTCAAAAGCGGAAGAAAATCACCTTTTTTTATGAACGCAGGAGCATACACAACAGGAAACCAGCTTGCGCGCCTCGGAGAATTCTATGCAAAAGCAATCCACGACAATTTTGGAGACAACTTTGACGTTTTGTTTGGACCTGCATACAAAGGAATTCCTCTGGCCGTAGCAACAGCAATCGCATATCATAACCTTTATGGAAAAGAAATCAAATATTGCTCAGACAGAAAAGAAGAAAAGGACCACGGCGCAGACAAAGGTTCTCTTTTAGGATACAAAATTCAAGACGGAGACCGGGTTGTTATAATAGAAGACGTAACAACTTCCGGAAAATCAATTGAAGAAACTTACCCAAAAATCAAGGCGCAGGAAACAACTTCCGACGGAATAAAAATTGTAGGCGAAATCGTAAGCCTGAACCGCATGGAAAAAGCACCTGACAGCACAAAAGCCGCCCTTGACGTTATAACAGAAAAATACGGATTTCCTGCACGTGCAATAGTTTCAATGGCAGATGTTGTTGAATGCTTATATACAAACGGCGACAAAAAAATCATAACCGACGAAATAAAAAAAGAAATTGACGCATACTACAGTGAATGGGGTGCAAAATAATTGAATTTTCCAGTAAAAAAATTAAAATCCCTTGCATTTTTCGTTGTAATTTCAATCTGTACCCTTTCATCATTGGGTGCAGAAGACAAATTTTCACCGAAAAAAATAGTATGCCTTTCACCTTCAGGGGCAGAAATATTATGCGCCTTAGACAGTTTTGACAAAATAAAAGCAAGAACAGACTACTGCGACTACCCGGAAGAATTAAAAAAATTGCCTTCAGTTGGCGGATTCGACGGAAAAAACTTAAGTATTGAAACAATACTGGCATATTCCCCAGATTTTGTTTACGGCTCGCAAGGAATGCACGATTTTTTAAAAAAGCCTCTGGAAAATCTAGGCATAAAAGTTTTTTTAAGCAACGCCGCAAACGGAATTTCCCAGACAAAGCAAGAAATCCTTTATATTGCAAATCTTCTTGAAAAACAGGATGAAGGAAAAAAAATCGTAGAACACATAGAACAGCAGATAAATTCTGTACCCAAATCTGCATCCATAAAAACCGTTTATTATGAAGTCTGGAATGAGCCTTTTATGACAGCAGGAAAATCTTCTTTTATAAATGAACTTTTGGAAGCAGCAGGTTACAAAAATATATTCGATTCAATAAAAGAAAGCTACCCAATGGTAAGCGAAGAATCAATTATCGCAAGCCAGCCGCAAATAATAATCTTGCCAGATGCAAACGGAATAAATCCACAAGATATAAAAATGCGCCGAGGATGGAACAGAATACCAGCTGTAAAAAATAATTCAATTTTTGCTATCAATGCAGATTTAATTTCAAGACCAGGTCCTAGAATAGGAGAGGCTGTCCTTGCACTAAGCAAAATAGCCAATTAAAACATCAAATGAAAAAAGCCGCACTGTTTATAATATTTGCAGCAAGCATATTTTTCTCTTTGATTTTGGGAGCTGAACGAATAAAGGTTACAGAACTATTCTGCAATGGTGACAGTTTTTCAAAAATAATCTTTTTTAACATAAGGCTTCCGCGCGCAATTCTTTGCCTTATCGCAGGTATAACGCTAGCCGGAAGCGGAGCTGTATTTCAGATGTTTTTTAGAAATCCGCTTGCAGAACCAGGAATAATGGGAGTTTCATCTGGCGCAACATTAGGCGCAGTCTTAGCTTCTTGCGCAGGAGTTTTCAACACAACATTTTTCTCGTCATTGCAACTCGGCTCTTTTTTAGGCGCGCTTATTTCTGGAGCACTTGTAATAGCAATTGCCGGAAAAAAATCACCTTCGGCACTTTTGCTCTGCGGCACTGCACTTGGCACATTGTATTCCGCGTTCAGCTCGATTTTGCTTTCCATAAATGAACGGCAGCTTCATTCGATTTATATGTGGATGCTAGGAAGTTTTAGCGGAAGAGGCTGGGAAGAACTCTTGTTTATTCTGCCACCATTTTTGGGTGCAGTTGTAATTTTTTTTCTTTGCATGTTCAAACTAGACATTCTTTCCTGCGGAGAAACAAACGCCATTTCATTAGGACTTTCTGTAAAAAAACTTCAGCTTGTAATTTTAATTTCTGGAGCTCTTGCAGTTTCTGCGGCAGTATGCGCAGGCGGAACAATAGGATTTGTAGGCTTGATTGCGCCACATATCGCACGTAAAATTTTTGGAACAAAGGCAAAAACTGTAGTTCCGCTTTCAATGGTTACAGGAGCTTCTGTCTTACTTCTCTCTGATACCATTTGCAGAACTGTAATTTCCCCAGCAGAACTTCCAGTGGGTACAGTTACAGCAATACTTGGCGCGCCATTTTTTATTTCACTTTTGTTTTCCAAAAAAAGAGGTATAGAATGGATGAACTAAAAGTTTGCAACCTCAACGCAGGCTGGAATAAAAAGCAAATTCTTTTTAACATAAATCTTTCTATAAAAAAAGGAGAATTTATCTGTCTTTCAGGAGCAAACGGAAGTGGAAAATCAACCTTGCTTTCAATAATGTCAGGGGTACAGACAGAACTAGTCTTTGGAAATATAAAAGAATCTGTACCCATTTCTTGCCTTAGCATAAAACAAAGGGCAAAAACTGTATCCTATATGCAGCAAAAAGAATTTCCGGCATGGGATTACAGTGTAAAAGATATTGTTCTTACAGGAAGATTTCCACATACAAACTTCACTGGATTTTATTCAAAAGCGGATTTTTATGCGGCAGACAAAGCCATAGAACAGCTTAATATAGAAAATTTGGCAAGCAAAAGTATTCTGGAACTTTCAGGAGGTGAATTTCAAAAAGCAAGAATTGCAAGAGCCGTTGCGCAGGAAACAGAATTCATGCTTTTAGACGAGCCAGTAGCCGGACTTGATTTTTCTTACCAAGAGGAGCTTTTGTTTCTTTTAAAATCAATTGCAAAAGAAAAAAATACTGGAATTCTTATTTCAATTCACGACATAAATACAGCCGCCAGATTCGCACAAAAAATCGCGCTGCTCCCAAAATTCAAGCCTTGCATCTATGGAACTCCAGAGCAAATAATGACAAAGGAATACCTTTGTGCAGCATACAATGCAAACATAGAAATCTGTACCCATCCACTTTACAAAACCCCATTGGCAGTCTTTTAAAAAACGCTCTTGGTAAAAAACAGAAAATCAGATAAAATAACTTTATGAAAACAACTCCAAGCTATACGGTAATTTACAGCGATGATGAAATTGTTGTGCTGAATAAAAAAAGCGGACTTTTAGTTGCCGCGGATAGATTCGATGCTGAAGCTCCGCGTCTAGATCTTCTTGCAGAAAAAGAATTCGGAAGCCTTTTTGCAGTGCATAGAATTGACAAGGACACAAGCGGAATTGTAATTTACGCAAAAACCCCAGAAGCCCACAGAAATATTTCAATGCAGTTTACAGAAAGAACTGTAAAAAAAACATACCATTGCCTTGTAAATGGACATCCAGCTTGGGACAATTTTACGGTGGATCTTCCGCTTCTTCCAGACGGAGATGACAGGCACAGAACTGTAATCAACAAAAAATTCGGAAAGCCGTCTGTAACATATCTTGAAGTTGTAGGACACTGCGGCCCTTACAGTTGGATAAAAGCATTTCCAAAAACTGGAAGAACCCACCAAATCCGCGCACATCTTCAGTCCACGGGATTTCCAATTGTATGCGACCCGCTTTATTCAGGGAATCAAAAACCTGTCCGGCTTAGCGACATAAAGCGAAAATGGAACGGAGATGTTTACGAAGAACGCCCGCTTTTAAACAGACTTGCACTGCATGCTTATTCAATTGAAATTGCGCATCCAAAAACAGGCGAGCAAATTATTTTTACAGCTCCCTATCCAAAAGACATGGATGCAGTAAGAAATCAGCTTGCAAAAATTTTCAAGATAGATCCTCTGGCATAAATAATCTTAAAAAAAATTCTTACGCTTCATAAAAAACTGTGATAAAATATAAAAAATCGGAGGACAAACATGAAAAAATACATAACTATAAGCCGTGAATATGGTAGCGGCGGACATACAATCGGAAGCATAGTGGCAAAAGAACTTGGAATTCCGTTTTACGACAATGAAATAATCGACCTTGCGGCAAAAGATTCTGGACTTCATCCTGATTTTATAAAAAAAAATGAGCAGAATATTTCTTCTGGATGGCTTTACACGCTTTTACTTGGAGCAAGCTACGCCACACCAGGAACAGGCTCAATGCACCTTGGAATGAACTCTGCAACATCAGCAGCTCCTCTTGCCGATCAGGTTTTTAATGCGCAAAGAAACGCAATTATTCAGCTTGCAAAAAAAGGACCTTGTGTTATTGTCGGCCGCTGCTCAGATTATGTTTTGCGCCATTGCGAGGAAATTGACAGAAAAGATATTCTTAATATTTTTATTTATGCGCCTCTTGCAGACAAAGTTCAGTATGCAATAAAAACGAAAGGACTTGATCCTGCCACAGCGGAACGTGATGTAAAGCTCATAGATAAAAGAAGGGCAAACCATTACAACACATTTACAGAGCGCACTTGGGGAAACAGAGCGCACTATGATATGCTTATAAACAGTTCTCTTCTTGGAATGGAAAAAACTGCAAAGATGATTGCACAAATTGCAAAGGAATCATAGTTTGATTCTTACAGTCTGAATACGACGGGCGCTTTGATCTTCAACAATAAAAAGTGTCCCGTCTTTTTTATATACAGAGCCTACAGCCGGAAGCTCATCAAACCGCTCAAGAAGCCATCCGCCTAAAGTATCAAAATTTTCACTTGAAAGACTCATGTAAAGAACATTGTTCAAGTCATCAAGTTTCATGTCTCCAGGAACAAGAAATTCATTCACACCAACAAGTGTTATGCGCTTTTCTGGAGGAACATCAACCATTCCATGCTCATCTGTAATTCTTCCAAAAACTTCATGCAGAATATTGTCCAAAGTTACAATTCCAGTCATTTCACCGTATTCGTTTACAGCAACTGCGAAATTATTTTTTTCAGCTTTGAATTTCTTCAAAAGCTCAATCGCACTCAAAGTTTCCGGCACAAAAAGAACAGGTCGCATACACTGGCGCACAAAATCATTGCAAGAGCAAATTTTTTTATCAGCAAAAAGAACATCTTTAAAATACAGCATGCCTACAATTTCTTCACTGTCATTTTCATAAACCAGAATTCTTGAATATCCGGTTTCCTCAAAAATTTTTATCACATCTTCAAAAGAATCCGATGCGTAAATATGGCGCACAAGTGAACGATGCCGCATTATATTGTGAACACGCAAGTCTGAAAATTCAAAAATCCGCTCAAGCATTTTTCGCTCATCCTGTTCCAGCGTGCCTTCATTTTCCCCGATTGCAATAAGAGCCTTAAGTTCCTCTTCTGTAATCAGCGGACGTTTTGCCTTTATAATTTTTTTTTCAAGAAAATCAAGAAGCTTTGTAAACTGAAAGAAAAGCCAGATTACAGGAAAAAATATTTTCTGAATAATCAGAATCGGAACAGCTGAATTCTGCACCACAGTTTTTTGATTGAAGCTTGCAAATGTCTTTGGAATTATTTCAGCAAAAACAATAACTAAAATTGTAATTGCGGCAGTGGCAAACGAAACATATTCCGCCCCGAAAACTTTTATTGCAAAAGCCGTAGCAATTGAGGAGTTCAGGGTATTTACAAAATTTGTTCCTATTAAAACAGTCGAAATAAGCTGGTCAAGCTCCGATTTTATTTTGTAAACTCTTATTGAATTCTTTGCATTTTCCTTGAGCATTTGCCTTACAGAAATTCTTGAAATGCTGGTAAAGGCTGTTTCTGTCGCTGAAAAAAATGCGCCCAAGAACAAAAGAAACGCAATTGCAAAAAGATTCAAAAGAATATAAAATGCGCTCATTTTTGCTCTCCGTCTTTTTGCATTTTTATTTTTTTTACGCGGTTGTCTTCCATTTTTATTACTGTGAATTTATATCCTTCCGCAAGGATAAAATTTCCTTCCTGCGGAATTGAGCCAAGTTTTTCGCAAATAAAGCCGCCTATAGTTTCACAGTTTTCAGAAGAAAGATTTATTCCAAGTTTTTCGTTCAAGTCAATAAGACGAGCAAAACCGTCAAGCTCACATTCATGAGTGTTTTCAATTATAAGATCTGCCTTATGCGCACGGATATTTTTTCCATCCGTAACAGGTCCGAAAATTTCGCGGACAATGTCTTCTCTTGTTAAAATTCCATAAGTTCCAGAATATTCGTCAATTACAACCGCCATGCTTTGCCGGTTTTCCCAAAGCATTTGCTGAACACCGGACATTTTTTTTGTTTCAAGAATGAAAAGGGGAGGTCGCATTGTCTTCTGCACACTGAACCCTGAAGCCTTGTTTTTGAATGACAGCATATCTTTTATATAGATAATTCCCACAATGTCATCAATGTCTTTTTTGTAAACAGGGAAGCGCGAAAAACCAGAACACTGGGCTTTTTCAATAATGTCGGAATAAGAATCATTTACGTTCACAGCTTTTATTTGCTTGCGCGGAATCATAATATCTTTTGCCTCAAGATCAGTAAATTTGAAAACCTGCGACATCATGTTTTTTTCATTTACTTTTAAAATCCCCTGCTCGCATCCAACGTCCAAGAAAGTTTTTATTTCTTCTTCAGTGTAAGAAACTTTTTTGGGCTTTACATTGATTTTAAAAACTTTCAGCACAAGCCTTGAAAAAGAAGTGAAAACCATTACAAGCGGAAAAAGAAGAGTTTCAATAATCTGAACAAAAAAACTAAAGAAAAAGGCAACTGCTTCCGGGTGATGGGTTGCAATAATTTTAGGTGTAATTTCTCCAAAAACCAAAAGCAGAATTGTTACAACAAAAGTCGCAAGCCCGATTCCAGCCGAACCAAAAAGTCCGACCGCTATAAAAGTAAAAACCGCAGAAAGGGCAATATTGACAATGTTGTTTCCAACAAGAAGCGTGTTTATAAGCCTATCTTTGTTTTTAAGAAGATTCCAAACACGGATTGCACGTTTGTCTTGCTTTCCACGCAAAAGCCGAACACGGAGCTTGTTAACAGAAAAAAATGCGCTTTCCGCGGCAGAAAAAACTGTTGAAAGAACAATAAGAACTACCGCAGTTGCCAATAGCGCCGGCAAAGGAACAGCCAGAGAATCCACTACTTTTGGCTCTCCTGGCTTTTTTTCATTGCTGAAAATTTGCGCACAGTTTCCAGAGCCTTTAAGATTTCCTCCGAATATCCGCCTTCAGTTTTTATGCTGTAAGCTTTTTCCAAGCACTGCTGAACACGCTCAAAATCAATATCCGGCAAATTTACAAGAACATAAGCCGCCATATACATAGCTTCCTGACGCTGCAAATCTGAAAGGGAAGTTTTTTCTGCAATCTGCTCAAAAGGCTCGGCGGGATCTTTTCCTTCTGCAAATGCTTCAAGCGATTTATTGTAAGCGTTGCGGACTTCGTAAGCACCCAAAAGTCCTGTTGAATCCTGTTTATCAAGAACAATAAATTCCTGAATCAAATCTTTTAAAAGGAAACAATGTTCTTGACTTGTATTTTCAACCAGCTCATTTATAGCCTGCGCTTTTTCTATTCCGGAAGAATTTTCAACTTTTTCAATCAAGGCTTTTGTCTTTAAAGCTTCCTGCCCGGCATCTTTCATTTTTGCAGAATACTCTTCAAAAGTACATTCAGGCTTTTCTTCAAAATCAACAGAAGCCAAAACATATCCGTCTTTTGAAACAAGATATGCGCATGGCCATTTGCGGACATTGTAATAGCGCGCAAGCAATTCCTTTTTTTCGTAGGATTCTTTAATTTCCGCAGCCGCTTTCAATTCATCTTCGGAAGCATTTTCCGGAACATTTGTCTTTGCATATTCAGTTTGAGAAAAATCCAAATTCGCAAAAACATATTTTTTTCCAAATTCGTCTGAAAAGTCTTTTGTTAAAACAATTTTTTCCTTAAAAGGCTTGCTTGTTTCCGCCCAGTCATCTCCGCTGAACAAAAGATAAATATCTTTCTTCTGCTTTTTGGCAGCTTCCTTTGCAGAATCAAAATCCGAATACCACTTTGGCGCGCCGCATGAAACAAGAAGAAATGCCGCTGTAAGAACAGCAATAAAAATTCCATGTCTTTTCATTTTTCTATCCATTAAATTAGTTAAAATATCTTATTCCAGCCGCAAAAATATTTTGGCAAGAACTTTCGTTTGAATCCATTCCTGCAATATTTTTTATAAGGTCAATGCTTGAGCCGCCTTTATCTGTGCCCATTGTGCGCTCGTTATGTCCCATTTTTCCAAGAACACGACCGTCCGGACTTGTAAGACCTTCGATTGCAAAAAGGCTTCCGTTAGGATTGTCCGGCTCTATTATTGAAGGAATTCCATTTTCGTCAACATACTGAGTAAAGACCTGTCCGTTTGCAAAAAGTTTTTCCGCAAGCTCTTCAGTGATTACAATGCGTCCTTCTCCATGGCTTACAGGAATAAGGTGAATCTTTGAATTCAAAATACTGGAATCCTGCGCCCAGGGACTTTTTGCGCTGACCATTCTTGTGCGAACAACTCTGCTTATATGCCGTCCGATTCTATTGTAAGTAAGTGTAGGCATATCTGCGGAAGGTTCTTTTATTTCGCCATAAGGAACAAGCCCTGTTTTTATAAGCGCCTGGAAACCGTTGCAAATTCCAAGCACAAGGCCATCGCGTTTTTTTAGCAGCTCCATTATGCTGTCTGCAATTCTGTGCTCGCGGATTACATTGGCAATGTATTTTCCTGAACCGTCCGGCTCATCTCCTGCGCTGAATCCGCCTGCAAAAGCAAGAATCTGCGCCTCGTCAATTTCCGCCTTGAACAAATCCAAGGATTCTGCCAAGTCTTTTGGAGTTCTATTGCGGAACACAACAATTTTTGTTTCGCCGCCATTCAAGTTAAACGCACGTGCCATGTCGTATTCGCAGTTTGTTCCAGGGAAAACAGGAATCACAACTTTTGGCTTTGTTTTTCCGGCTGAATAATCAAACGTAGAAGATTTTTTTCTAGCTTCTTCAAGCGACTCATGCTCTTTCAATGCAAAAGAAGGCAATGGTGGCTGAAGCTCTGCGCCAGAAACTGGAGGAAAAACTTTTTCAAGCTTTGATTCCCAGGCAGATTCAATTTCATCAAGAGAAATTTTTACATCTTCAAGTTCAATGCTAGGCTCGCAAATAGTTTCTCCAATTTTAGAAACTGTTCCTTCAATAAAATCTTTTTCCAAGTCAAGGTCAAAATCCGACTCAACTAAAATTGAACCATAAAGTGGAGTAAACAAATCGCTAACATCGGCTTCTTTTATTCCAGAGGCGGCTGTGCAGCTTAAAGGAATTGTGTCCAAGGAAACTCCGATTTTATTTCCAAGCGACATTTTGCTCAATCCTTCTGCAATTCCGCCGGCGCAAACCGGGTACATCGCATTTATTTTTTTCTGGCTATTAAACTTGTAAAGCGCGGCAGTATTTTTCTTGAACACTTCAAAATCCGGAACAAGCTCAGCAGAATATGGAACGCTCACAAGGAAAACTTTGCTTCCCGCTTTTTTGAAAGAGCCGCTCACAACATTTTTTACATCGTCAACATTCACGGCAAAAGAAACCAATGTGTGCGGAACGTTAAGATTTTCAAAAGTTCCAGACATTGAGTCTTTTCCGCCAATTGAGCCAGTTCCCATTGCAAGCTGGGCATCAATAGAACCAAGCAATGCGGCTGCAGGATACCCCCAAGTTTTTTCTGTTACAGCGCGCCCAAAAAATTCCTGGAATGTAAGACGGCAAGTGTCGGTTTTTCCACCTATGCAGGCAATTTTTGCCAAGCTAGAAAGAACTGCAACCTGCGCTCCGTGCCATGCCGACCACTGGGAAACACGAGGATCAAAACCGTAGCTCATAAGGCTGACTGTAGAAGTTTCGTGCGGGGAAACAACTGGAATTTTAGCAGCCATTCCAGCTTCCGGTGTTCCCTGATATTTTCCTCCGTAAGGCATAAGAACAGAACTTGCGCCAATAGAACCGTCAAACCGCTCGCCAAGTCCACGCTGACTGCAGCAAGCCAAATCGTTCATATTGCAAAGCCATGCTTCTTTTATGTCCGGATTTTCTGAATCTTCAAGAAGAATTTTTTCAACTGATTCAAGAGGATGAACCAAAGGAGAATTTTTCTGTTCTGCAGGACTTTCTATTGAAGCAACCGCATGATGCTCAGCTCCGGCTGTATCAAGGAAAGAGCGGTCAATGTCTACAATTGTCTTTCCGCGCCACTTCATTACAAGTTTATTTGTATCTGTAACAACCGCAACTACAACCGCGTTCAAATTCTCTTTATTGCACTCCAAGATGAATTTCTGCGCGTCTTCCTTGCGGACAACAACTGCCATTCTTTCCTGGCTTTCTGAAATTGCAAGCTCTGTCCCGTCAAGACCTTCATATTTTTTTGGAACAGCATCAAGGTTTATATCAAGTCCAGAAGCAAGCTCACCAACCGCAACAGAAACTCCGCCCGCTCCAAAGTCGTTTGAACGGCGAATCATGCGGCACACATCTTTATTTCTAAAAAGACGCTGAATTTTACGCTCTTCAACGGCGTTGCCTTTTTGAACTTCAGCAGCGGCAGTTGCAACAGACTTTACATCGTGAACTTTTGAAGAGCCTGTAGCACCGCCAATTCCGTCGCGTCCAGTTCCGCCTCCAAGAAGAATTACAACATCCCCGGTTTCAGGCTCTTCGCGCATAACCTGATCACAAGGGGCAGCAGCAATAACCGCGCCAAGCTCCATGCGCTTAGCAACATATCCCGGATGATAAACTTCAGAAACCTGACCTGTTGTAAGTCCAATCTGATTTCCGTAAGAAGAAAATCCCTGGGCAGCTTCACGTGTAAGCTTCATCTGCGGAAGTTTTCCAGAAAGCGTCTGGCTTAAAGGAACTGTAGGGTCGGCGGCTCCAGTAACACGCATCGCCTGATAAACCCAGGAACGTCCGGAAAGAGGATCACGGATTGCGCCACCAATACAAGTTGCCGCTCCACCAAAAGGCTCAATCTCTGTAGGATGATTGTGAGTTTCATTTTTAAACTGCAAAAGCCAGCGTTCATCAGGTTCGCCGCTTGTATAATGAACATCTATAAAAACAGAGCAGGCATTTATTTCCGCGCTAACTTCAAGGTCGTCAAGTTTTCCGTGCTTGCGAAGATATTTTGCACCAATGCAGGCCATGTCCATCAAAGTAACAGGCTTGTCTTTGCGGTCGGCATACAAATCCGCACGAACAGCTTTATAATTATCAAGCGATTTTTTCAAGGCGGAAGCATAAGGTCCGTCTTCAATTTTTACATCGTCAAGAACTGTAAGGAAGGTTGTGTGGCGGCAATGATCTGACCAGTAAGTATCCAAAACGCGGATTTCTGTAAAGGTTGGATCGCGGTTTATTGACTTAAAGTAGTCCTGCATGAATTTTACATCAGCCAAATCCATGGCAAGACCAAGTTCTTTTCTATATGAATCAAGCTCACTTTCTGATTTTGAAATGAATCCAGAAACAACCGCAATATCAGCTGGTACAATAGAAGACATTCTAAGAGTTGCAGGCTTTGAGCTGTCTGCAAGCCGGCTATCAACTGGATTTATAAGGTACTTTTGGATTTTTAAAACGTCATCCGCGCAAACGCTTCCTTCAAGGAAAACAATCTTTGCACATCTCACAGCAGGAGGCTCTGTTCCGACTTTTGTGGCAGACTTCATTCCTTCCCGCAAAAGTGTAAGGCACTGCTCTGCACTGTCCGCCCGCTGGTCATACTGACCGGGAAGATATTCCCATATAATCTGAGTAATATCAGCAGGAACTTCAAGCGAATCATAAACAACAAAATCGCTTTGAGGCTCGGAAAAAATTCTTACAGCAGAAGCCTTTGCAACTTCGTCTGCGACATTTTCTATGTCATACCGGTTGAAATAACGGACGCCGGTAACTCCACCAATTCCTAAAAAACCTGTAATCTCGGAAAAAATCCGCGCCGCTTCATTCTGAAAACCGGCCTTTCTTTCAACATAGATACGAAACATTCGCATATTTTATAGCAAAACCTCCGTTTGTTCAACGCAACTGAATTTTGAATCGCAATTTTAGCTGATTTCAAGAGGATAAAAGCATTGTTGGATTAATTATACTAGGAAACTTTTTTATATGGTGCTTTTGGCTTTGAAACAACCTTTGCATCAGGGCAAACGCATTATAAATGTATTCAGCATAAAACTGGCTCCCAGACACGGTTTCCTGGTTCAAAATCGCGCAATAATGCGCTACACGCTGATTGTTGCAAAGTAACTATAGAATTGCCCGCTCACGCGGTCGCAGCAATCAGAGTGTTTTTGCCCCAGAAACCGTTCCTTCGCACAAACTTTACTTAAATTATTTATAATGCGTTTGCCCTGACCTTTGCATACTTATTTGTTGAAAATAAAATGTATTTTTAATAAATTTATTATATGAAGAAAAAACTAAAACTTTTTAAACGTTTTATTTACAGCCGTGTGGTTTTCTGCTTTTTGCTGCTTGCAATGCAGATTTGCATGTATTTGTTTTTCATAATAAAATTTTCTCCATATTTCTTTTATTTTGCCGGAGTCAACTTGCTTTTAAGCTTTACTTTTATGGCTTATCTTTCAAACTGTGAAGGAAAAAACGAATTCAAAATCGCGTGGCTTCTTCCAACGATGATTTTTCCACTGTTCGGAATTTCACTTTATATCTATACAAAAATGGCGACACGTAATGCTAGACTTAAAAACAAAATTGAACAGAGCAAGATTCAAACTTGGAAATTCGTTCCAAAGCCTACGGAAACAAAATCAGCATTTCCTGAAATTTCCGACCTTGCATTTTATCTTTATGAAAGCGGAAACTTTCCTGTATACACAGATTCCGATGTTGAATATTTCTCATGCGGGGAAGATTTTTTTCCTGATTTCATGCAGGAACTTAAAAACGCAAAGGAATTTATTTTTCTGGAATTTTTTATAATAACGCCCGATGATTCATGGCAGAAAATTCTTGAAATTCTAAAGCAAAAAGTCACCGAAGGAGTAGAAGTCAGGGTTCTTTACGACGGAATAGGTTCTGTGCTCGCGTCCACAAAAGTTTACCATAAATATTTAGCAAGCCTTGGAATAAAGTCAAAAATTTATATGCCGCTGACTCCAGTTTTTAATCTGCAGCAAAACAACCGCGACCACAGAAAAATTGCAGTGATTGACGGAAAAATTTCCTACACAGGCGGACTGAATCTTGCAAACGAATATTTTAATTTTGGACAAAACAAGTTTTCATATTGGAAAGATTCCGCAGTAAAAATCCGAGGAAACGCGACAAAAACTTACACTGCGCTTTTTCTGCAAATGTGGAATCTTGCAAAATTTCCAGAAAAAAAATTTAATAAAAGCTATGAAAAATTTTTTCCGGCAATAAAAGAAAATTCCAGAGAAGGATTTTTGATTCCTTACGCAGACAACGCTTACAACGAAAAAGACATTGCGGAAAATATCTGTCTCTACATTTTGTCAAAGGCAACAAGAAATGTCTGCATAACAACTCCGTATATCATAATTGACAATCAGCTTAAAAGTGCGCTGATTTTTGCGGCTAGCAGAGGAATAAATGTTTCGCTTATCGTTCCTTCCAAGCCTGACCATTTTTTGACATTCTGCATCGGAAAAACTTTTTTAAAGACGCTTGTTGAAAACGGAGTTCATGTTTATCTTTATTTGCCGGGATTTATACATTCAAAGCTTTTTACAAGCGACGGAAAAATAGCAACCGTAGGCTCAATAAACCTTGACTACAGAAGCCTTTTCCATCACTTTGAAGACGGACTTCTTATTTACAAGAAATCCGTTATAGAAAAAATTCAGAGCGACATTGAGCTTACAAAACTTTCATGCAAAGAAATGACTTTGGACGACTACAAAAAACTTCCGCTGATTGTAAAAATGCTTGGAAGAATTTTTAGAATTTTTGCGCCGCTAGTTTAGAAATTTCATTCAACTTTTAATCCACCACTCGTAAAGCCTTGCATCGTTGTTAAGTTCCGGATGAAAACTAAGCGCAGTTTGATTTTTAAACTTTGCGGCAACAATTTTTCCGTCAACTTTTGAAAGAACTTCAACATCTTCCCGGGCACTTTCAATATAAGGCGCACGGATAAAAGTCATTGGAATTTTTCCAAGATTTCCGAATGTCTCTTCTGTAAAAAAACTTCCAAGCTGGCGGCCGTAAGCATTTCTTTTTACGCAAACCGGCATTGTTCCGAAATGCACACGCGAATCATTTTCAATTTTTTCAGCAAGAAGAATAAGACCTGCACAAGTTGCAAGAACTTTTGCCCCGGATTCAATGATCTGCTTTAATGGCTCGAACATTTCAAGTTCATGCAAAAGCTTTCCTTGAACAGTGCTTTCTCCGCCAGGAAGAATAAGAGCATCAAAATCTTTTTCCAAGTCTGATTTTTTTCTAAGCTCAAAACAAGGCACGCCCAAAGACTCAAGAATTTTTTCATGCTCTAAAAACGCGCCTTGAAGCGCAAGAACTGCCGCTCTCATTTTCCGCGCTCTGCCATAAGAATGGCGATTTCACTTTCATTGATTCCAACCATAGCTTCACCCAAATCTTCTGAAAGCTGGGCAATAAGCTTTGCGTCATTGAAATTTGTAACAGCCTTTACAATTGAAGCCGCTCTTTTCTTTGGATTTCCTGACTTGAAAATTCCAGAACCTACAAAAACTCCTTCCGCGCCAAGCTGCATCATAAGAGCCGCATCAGCAGGAGTCGCAACGCCACCCGCTGCAAAATTAACAACAGGGAGCCTTTTGTTTTCATGCACAAACTTTACAAGCTCGTAGGAAACCTGAAGGGTTTTCGCCTCTTCATAAAGCTCGTCTTCACGCATAGAAACAATTCTTGAAATTTCAGAATTCATTTTTCTCATGTGGCGGACAGCCTGAATTATATCTCCAGTTCCCGGCTCACCTTTTGTTCTAATCATTGATGCGCCTTCGCTGATTCTTCTTAATGCTTCGCCCAAATCTTTTGCGCCGCATACAAACGGAACTTTAAAATTCTTTTTGTTGATATGATAAACATCATCAGCTGGAGAAAGAACTTCACTTTCATCTATATAGTCAATTTCAATTGCTTCCAAAATCTGTGCTTCCACAAAATGCCCGATGCGGCACTTTGCCATTACAGGAATTGAAACCGCTTCCTGAATTCCTTTTATCATTTTTGGATCGCTCATTCTGGAAACACCGCCAGCAGCTCTTATGTCCGCCGGAATCCTCTCAAGAGCCATTACTGCGCAAGCTCCCGCTTCTTCCGCAATTTTTGCCTGCTCTGGAGTTGTAACGTCCATAATCACGCCGCCTTTAAGCATCTGGGCAAGATTTTTATTCAATTCATACTGTTTTCCTGATTCCATATTTTTCCTCGCTTTATTTATTTGTAAAGAAACTAACAAAAATCTGATATGATATAAATATTCAGTTTTATTAAATTTTGATAATACCAGTTAAATTTTATTTTCCGCAAAAAAATCCCCGGAAATCTATAAAAGAAAACCGGGGAAAGCTTAGTTAAAGAAAATTATTTTAATGCATTGAATCCATTTTCCAAGTCGGCAATTATATCATCGATATGTTCAGTTCCAACAGAAAGGCGGATTGTGTTCTGGGCAATTCCTTGCTCTGCAAGCTCCGCATCAGAAAGCTGACTATGGGTTGTTGAAGCCGGATGAATAACAAGCGATTTTACATCCGCAACATTTGCAAGCAAACTGAAAATCTTCAGGCTGTCAATAAATTTCCATGCCTCTTCTTTTCCGCCCTTGATATTAAAAGTAAAAATACTTGCACCGCCGTTCGGAAAATATTTTTCATAAAGCGCATGGTCAGGATGTTCCGGCAACGAAGGATGATTCACTTTTTCAACAAGCGGATTATTTTTCAAATACCCAACAACTTTCTTTGTGTTTTCAACATGACGTTCAATTCTAAGCGACAAAGTTTCCACGCCTTGAAGAAGAAGAAAAGCATTGAACGGAGAAATCGCAGCTCCTGTATCACGCAGCAGAATCGCGCGGATATAAGTTGCAAATGCGGCTTTTCCAGCAGCCTTGGCAAATGAAACTCCATGGTAGCTTGGGTTAGGCTCTGAAATCCAAGGATAGCGGCCGGATTTATCCCAGTCAAAATTTCCAGAGTCAACTATAATTCCGCCGAGAGTTGTTCCATGTCCGCCTATAAATTTTGTCGCTGAATGCACAACAATGTCCGCGCCATGTTCAATCGGACGAATCAAATACGGAGTTCCAAAAGTATTGTCAATAACCAGCGGAAGTCCGTGCTTGTGCGCAATTTCTGCAATAGCGTCAATGTCTGGAATGTCAGAATTCGGATTTCCCAAAGTTTCAATATAAACAGCTTTTGTGTTAGACTGAATCGCATCTTCAAGCTCAGAAAGATTGTGCGCGTCAACAAAAGTTGTTGTTATTCCATAAAGCGGCAAAGTATGGGCAAGCAAATTGTAGCTTCCACCGTAAATTGTTTTTTGCGCAACAATATGCTCGCCTTGTTTTGCCAAAGCCTGAATTGCATAAGTTATAGAAGTCGCACCGGAAGAAACTGCAAGAGAAGCAACTCCGCCTTCAAGAGCCGCAATTCTTTTTTCAAGAACATCTTGTGTTGAATTCGTCAAGCGTCCGTAAATATTTCCAGCATCCTTTAAACCAAAGCGATCCGCCGCATGCTGTGAATTATGAAATACATAGCTCGTTGTCTGATAAATTGGAACAGCCCTTGAATCTGTAGCCGGGTCAGCGTTTTCCTGTCCTACGTGAAGTTGAAGCGTTTCGAATTTGTAACTCATATTTTCCTCCAAGCAAAGTTTTATTTTCTGAGGAAAGAATAGCGAATTTAAAAAGGAATGAATAATATTAAATTTTTATGCGGAGATATAGATTTTTTTTATAACAACTTACGCCTTCAAATAAGACTTCAACTGTTCAATATATTCTTCGCCTGTCTTTGAAAGAATTATATTTTTCTTTAGAATATATCCGATTTCCATTACGCTGTTCGGATTTTCCTTGTCAGATTTAAAAGGAACCGCAACAAAATTAGAGCCATTCAGTTCTTCGCAAATTATTCCTGAGCAAAGAGTGTATCCGTTCAAGCCAACCATGAGATTTAAATTTGTAGCTCGGTCGCTTGTCTTGATTGTTTTTGGATATTCATTTTCTGTGAGAATTTCCTCTGCAAAATAAAACGAACTGTTTCCGCCCTGATCAAAAGAAAGGCACGGATAATCTTTTAGCTCTTCAAGAGAAATTGAAGTTTTTTTTGCTAGCGGATGATTTTTCCAAAGATAAACGTAAGCCTTGCAGTCAATAAGCTTTTCAAAAACAAGATCATTTGCATTTAAAATTTTCTTGATCGCCTTTCTGTTGAAATCGCTCATATAAAGAATTCCGATTTCACTTTTTTGGGTCGCAATATTTTCGATCACGTCAAGAGTCTTTGTTTCAAAAATTGAAAACTCATATTCTGAAGTTCCGAATTTTTTTACAAGCTCAACAAAAGATTTTGTGGCAAAAGAATAATGCTGGCATGACACGCTGAATTTTTTCTTGCGCTGAAATCCTTCCCCGAATTTTTCCAAAAGATTTTCATACTGCGCATAAATCTGACGGGCGTACTGAATGAATTCCTTTCCGTCTTGCGTCAAAGAAATTCCCTTGCTTGAACGGTTGAAAATTGAAATGTTGAATTCCTTTTCAACTTCTTTTATCGCTGATGTAAGCGAAGGCTGTGAAACATAAAGATTTTCCGCCGCCTTGTTAAAAGAGCCAGATTCTGAAACGCCTATAATGTAATGAAGCTGTTGCAATGTCATAAAAATATCCTAATATAAATTTTAAAATCGATACAAAAAATGACTATCGTTATTTTAATTAACTAACGATAGTTTTAAGACAGAATTTCATTCAGTTTTCAAACTTCCGTTAGTTAACTTCTGTAAAAAACAACTGCATCCTTCCCAAATATCGTTAAAAGTTGCATCAAAATTTCCTGTATACCAAGGATCGGCAATATTTCCGGGACGCAAAGTAAAATCAAGCAAAAGAAAAATATTTTTATTAAAACTGCTTCCCAAAATACGCTGAATATTTTTTAAGTTAAAACTGTCCATTCCAATTATAAAGTCGTATTTTTCAGCATCAGACTTTTTCATTTGAACAGCTTTATGCGGAAAAACCGGAATTCCCTGCTGCGCAAGTTTTTTCAAAGTTCCAGGATGCGGCGGATTTCCAATTTCTTCCGTGCTTGTAGCTTTTGATTCAATTAAAAAATTGTTTTCAAGCCCGGCTTTTTTTACAAGAAATTTCATTATAAATTCAGCCATTGGAGAACGGCAGATATTTCCGTGGCAAACAAAAAGGATTTTTATCATAGCTTCTATTCCAAAATCGTAATTTCTACACGGCGGTTTTTAGCTTTTCCTTCCTGCGTTGAATTGTCCGCAATCGGTTTTGTTCCGCCCGAGCCTTTGCAGATAAATTTTTCACGCGGAATTCCTCTTTGAATCAAAGCGTTTGCAACAGAATTTGCGCGCTCAACAGAAAGCTTCATTTCGCCCTTTTCATAGCCAACGCTTGCCGTATGTCCTTCCACAAGGAACATCTGATCGGGAACTTCTTTTAGAACCTGCGCAATTTGATCCAGCCGCTCGTTTTCTCCAGGCAAAAGTTCCGAGCTGTCCGGCTTAAAATTCAAATTCTGCATTGTAAGACGGATTCCTGCCGCAGTGTTTTCCACAATGACTTTTTTTTCTGACTTTGAATTTGAAGAAGAATTTTTTCCTGCTGAAATTTTCGACTGAATCTCATCCGCAGAATCCTTTTTTTTCTGAGGATGATTTTTTGCTCCATAAGTTTGATTTTCATTTTTTGCAATTTTCTTTTCAGCATAAGAATTATTTCTTCTTGAATTCGCGCCAGATTCAAAATCATTTTTTTCAATTGAACCGCTAGATTTTTTTTCACTTTCAATCCAGCTGCTTTCATTAACAGGTTTTTCAAGAATTTCTTTAATCTCTTTTTCCGAAACAGAAGCTACATGCTGCAACGCCGGAATAAGCTTGTTTTTGTCGTAAGCCGGCGGATATTCCGTGAACATTGAAATCGAGCCTTTAAACGAATAGATGTTGCCGTCATTGTAAATAAAAGTTTCGTCAACCATATCGCGGACAACAAGAGCATTCCCGCTTTTTTTGCTCACATACATTGTCGCCTTGTGGCTTCCTTGCGCTGATTTTAAATCCTTGTCGCCTGCAAAATCCCAGTAGGAAATTCCATAGCGAGTTGCCCATTGCGCGCTAAAAACATAAACTTCCTCTCCGTGAAAAAGTTCATCCTTAAGATAAGTGTATTCAACTAAAATCGGAAGCTTTGTAAAAATTCCTTTGTTAAGCGGATCAACAACACGCTCAGCTTTTGCCTGCCATTTGTCTCCAATGCTTATGCGCTGATTTGTAAAAGCCGGAAAACTTCTAAAAGACGGATAGCCGTTGTCAACAAGCATTGTCAGAATTCCATCCGAAGAAATTTTAAAGCTTGAAGGAACAGCACCATTTATGCCAAGATTCACTTCTCGTGAATTTCGCTTTGTGGCTTCGTCTATAAAAAAACTTCCGTCATAATATCTGTCTGAAATTTTTCCGCCGGAAGGAACAGAAGTCGGAGCAATAAAAGAACGGACTTCCCGGCTAACCAGTCCTGTATATTTTCCATTGTCGTAGCGTCTTACATCGGTGCGCTCAATATAAACATAGCTTCCGCTTCCATTGTATTTTAAAAGCACATTCTGGCAAAAAACATTCTGAAAAAACAAAAAAAATATTGCTGACAAAAAAATTTTCTTCATGTTTAAATTGTCGGCAGTAATGACACAATCTTTTATTTTTTATAGAATAGAATTTATGTCAGAAAAAAATGCAGCTTTAATAAGAACACATCTTCCTGGATTTTATAAAACACTTTTTTCACTTGCGCTTCCAATCACTCTTCAAAACTTAATGCAAGTTTTTGTAAATATGCTGGACACAATCATGGTTGGACAGCTTGGAGCCGCAGAAATCGCATCAGTAGGACTTGGAAATCAAATTTACTTTATACTGAACATGATTCTTTTTGGAACATCTTCAGGCGGCGCAATTTTTATTTCGCAGTTCTGGGGAAAAAACGACATAAAAGGAATTCAAAAAACGCTCGGAATAATGCTCGGATTTTCAATTTTTGTTTCCATTGTTTTTACAATAGCGGCTTTGTTTATTCCGGAATTTTTAATCAGCCTTTATTCAAAAGATCCGGTTGTAATTTTGTATGGCGCAAAATATTTAAGATATGTTGCAATAAGCTATATTTTTCTTGCAATAAGTTTTCCGTTTGAATTCGCATTTAAAAGCACAAACCATGCGTATCTTCCGATGATATGCACAACAATTTCAATTATCCTGAATGCAGTTTTCAATTACATTTTTATATTCGGATTAAAAACTGAATTTTTCACAATCGCGCCAATGGGAGTCGCCGGAGCCGCAATCGGAACTGTAATTTCACGGGCAGCCGGAACTTCTGTACTTTTGATATATTCTTCTTTGAAAAAATTTGAAATTTTAGGATCTTTAAAAAACTATTTTTCTTTCAGCAAGAAATTTGTTTTAAAATATATTTCAGTCGCATTGCCAGTATTGCTGAACGAAACCGCCTGGGGAATGGGTATAACATTTCAGAATTCAATTTTCGCGCATACGGGAACAGACGCAATCGCCGCATTCAATATAACCGGAACAATTTCTCAGCTAACTTGGGTTTTCTTTATAGGAACGGGAAACGCAGCCGGAATAATCCTTGGCAAAAAAATCGGAGCCGGGAATTTTGAAGAAGCAAAACTTTACACTTACAGATTCGCCTGGTTTCTTCCATCTTGCGCAGCTTTAATCGGACTTTTCCTTTATCCGCTTTCATCAATGCTTCCGTACATTTTTAATGTAGACTCTTCAATTCTCTTGCAGGCAAAAAAAATGCTCACGGAACTAATTTGCTTTTATCCGTTCAACGCGTTCTGTATGTTTTTTATTGTAGGATTCTGCCGCGCCGGAGGAGACACAAAATATGCCGCGTTCCATGATATTTTCTGGATGTGGTTCATTGCAATTCCCGCAGGATACATTGCCGCTTTTATTTTTCATCTGCCACCAAACATCATTTACTTGTGCTTGCTGTCAGAAGGATTCCTTAAAACTTTCGCAGGACTTTTACGTCTTAAATCTGGAAAATGGCTCAAGGACATTACAAACTGAAAATGCCAAAGATTATCCAAGCCGCAAAAAACAGAGAGCTTTTTCTCAAGGCAGAAAATTTTCTTTTGCCGCACGAAAAAATTTGCAGCCAGCTTATGCAAATGGCAATGCAAAAAAGCAAAGAGCTTTATATAATTTTTGAAACTGAAATCCTAGGTGTTTTTAATTTTTCAGAAGGCGGAATTCTTACAAGTTTTATTCCAAGGCTCACAAAAGAAACTGAAAAAGAACTTTGCAACTTTTTTTCCAAAAAGAAAATTTCCTGCATAATGGGAGAAAAAAACGAAGCGGAAAAAATCAAAAAGCTAATTTTCAAGCTGAAAAAAATTCAGCCTAATGACACAAGAGAAATGCTTTTCATGGAATACACAAAAACCAAAAATATTTCAGCGCAAAATCTGGAAATTGCAGAATGCTCCTTGCAAGATGCAGAAAAACTTTTTCCGTTGCATATTTCTTATACACAGGAAGAAGTTCTACCTGAATGGAAAAAAATAAATCTTGCGCTAGAAAGGCTTAAGCTTGAGAAAATTCTCCGCACACAGAAAGTTCTTGCAGTCAAACAAAAAAACTCATTTTGCGCAAAAGCCCAGACAAACGCAATTTCAAAAAACTTTATTCAGATTGGTGGAGTCTTTACAAAAAAAGAATTCCGCTCAAAAGGCTTAGCTTCTTGCCTTGTAAAAAAACTTGCTGAAGAATTTCAAACTGAAAATAAAAAATCAGTCTTATTCGTAAACAAAAAAAACAAACCGGCAATCTGCGCATACAAGAAAGCCGGCTTTTCAGCGTTTGCAAAATACGAAATGCTTTACTACAAATAAATCTATTTTTTCATTATAGCGTCAATGCTAGAAATGCAAATTCCACGCAGACCGTTTTTTTCAAGAGAATCCACGCCACGGATTGTAGTTCCGCCCGGAGAACAAACCGCATCTTTTAAAATTCCAGGGTGAGCTTCTGTTTTTAGCTGAAGCTTCGCGCTGCCAAGCATTGTCTGTGAAACAATTTTATAAGCCGTCTGCCTTGAGATTCCGTATTTAACAGCGGCATCTGCATAGGCTTCAATTATCAAATCCATAAACGCAGGACCGCAACCGCTTATTGCGCCGCCAATTCCCATAAGGTTTGCAGGAAGCTCTTCTATAATTCCAAGTGAAGAAAACAACTCTTTTATTTCCTTAAGCTCGCCTGCATTTAAAGAATTTTCCTTTTCAAAAAGCATCACGCCTTCTCCAACCATCGCAGGAGTATTCGGCATTATGCACTGAACACGCACATCGTCCCCAAGAATTCCATGGAACTTTTCATAGCTCCAACCCGCCGCAACAGAAACCAAAACTTTTCCAAAAAGCCTGCCCTTTATTTCAGAAAGAACGCCTTCTATCTGGTAAGGCTTGCACGCCATTATAAAAACATCGCATGAATCAGCCAAGGACAAAATACTTTCGCACGGAATAAATCCAATTTCACCGGCATTTTTTTTAAGCTTTTCCTGATTCGGAGCAAAGGCAAAAATATTTTCTTTCTGGATTTTCCTTGAAGCTATAAAACCAGACGCAATCGCCTTCGCCATGTTTCCCATTCCAATGAAACCGATTTTCATTTGCTGCCTCCCATTATCGCATTGAACAAAGCGTTTTCATCAGCCGTAAAAACAGTAGCCTTCAATTCCCCGCTGCAAAGTTTTTCCAAAGCCTTTTCTTTTTTTCCATTTGCAAGTATGAGAGGAATTCCAGAAGCCGTCGTCTTTTTTGCCGCCTCAATTTTTGTAGAAATGCCGCCGGTTCCAAAAGAACTTTTTCCGTTGATTGTAATCTGATTTTTTAGCTCATTGATATTTTCAACAGTTTCAACAAGAACGGCATTTTCATTTGTCTTAGGATTGTCCGTATAGATTCCGTCGATGTCGCTGAAAAGAATCAGCAAGTCCGCGCTCCAAAGAACAGCAGTAAGCGCGCTAAGATTGTCGTTGTCTCCGATGCAAAATTCATCAGTCGCAACAGAGTCATTTTCATTTATAACCGGAACAACACCCTCGTCAACAAGCGTGAACAAAGTGTTCCTTATATTCAAAGTGCGGTGGGAATCCATGAAGTCCTCTTTTGTAAGAAGAAGCTGAGCCGCATGAAGATTCTGTTTGCCGAACGATTCGCGCCATTTGTCCATAAGCTCAACCTGACCAATCGCGCACAAAGCCTGCCTGTAGTGAATGTCGCCCTTATGCGCCCAGCCGCTTATCGTGGAAAGTCCTGCAACCTGCGCTCCTGAAGAAACAACAATGACTTGCTTTCCCCTTGAAATTAAAGCCGCACATTCCGAGGCAAAAGTCTCCATAAAGTCCACATTGATTGTTCCGTCATTCTTTGCAAGCGTGTTGCTTCCAATTTTTATTACTATTTTCCTAGCCTTGTCTATAACTTCCTGCGGTGTCATAAAACTTCCTTAAAATTTGGTTAAAAAAAATACAAAAAAACTGAAATGCGATATTTGTAAAACAAATTCAATATTCAATCTTACAGAATTTATATCACATCATGGAATTTTATAAAAGAAGAAAAAAATTCTTTAAGGAATAAGACCTGCAAAGACCGGAGCAAGAATTACCGTGAGGATTCCAGCGATTCCGATTGAAAGACCGCTCATGGCTCCTTCAACTTCGCCAATTTCAATCGCCTTGGAAGTTCCAAGAGCATGGGAAGCAGTTCCTATCGCAACTCCCTTGGCAACAGGCTCAGTTATCCTGAAAATCTTGCAGACCTGAACGGCAAAAAGGTTTCCGAGGTTTCCAGTAAGAACAACCATCACGACAATTACAGGAATTATTCCGTTCAACTCTTCTGTTATTCCAAGCGCAATCGCAGTTGTAAGCGACTTGCCTAAAAGCGAAACATATTCCGTGTGCTCCATTTTGAATAGAAGGCAGAAAAGAAAAATCAGAACTAAATTGACTACAACGCCGCATAAAATTCCGCACAGAACAGCAAGCCAGTTTTCCTTGAGTTTTTCAACTTGCTCGTACAAGGGAATCGCAAGACAGACTGTCGCAGGAGTAAGAAGGCAGGCTATAAAATCCGCGCCGGCAGCATAAGATTCATAGGGAATTTTTGCGGCTACAAGAAAAGCAATGCAAAGAACAATCGAAACAATCAAAGGGCTGAACAGAAAGAATTTTGTCTTCTTGCTGATTACAATTCCGAGCGCGTAGGAAACCAAAGTCAAAAATATCCCGAAATAAATGGAGTTCATAAAAAAATCTTTCATCGCTAGTTTTCCTTTGAAGTCTTTTTATTCTTTGCGCGGATTATAAGCTGAACGATATGACCTGTAATTACCATGACGCAAAAAGTGGTAACCACGGCAATCACCAAAAAACATAAGCCGTATTTTTTCATAACAGGAAACGCCGTCATAAATCCAACACTAGAAGGAACAAACATCACGGGCATCATGACAAGAAGAAAATCTCCGGCTTCCTTTACCTGATGAAGCTTTATAATTTTCAGCTCCAGGCAAAAGAACAAAATAACAAGTCCATAAATGCTTGCAGGAATGGGCAGGGGAATAAGCATGTTGAGAATTTCCCCGATAAAAGAAATAGAAATTATAAGTGCAAACTGAAACGCGTATTTCATTTTTACCTCTAAAAAAGTTAGTTAAAGCTCTGAAATTTTTTCAATTAAAAGCTGCGGTGTAAGTGCAAAGTTGTTCTTCACTTTTTCCGAAGCAAAGCTATGTGCCAAGGATGCTGTTACAGCCGCATTCACACAATCATATCCCTGTGCAAGAAGAGAAGCAATAAGTCCTGAAAGAATATCTCCAGTTCCGCCTTTTGCAAGTGAATTCTTCCCATAAGGATTTAGATAAATTTTTACGCGTCCTTCTTTCTTTGACCACGTTCCAATTAAAACAACTGCACCTTTTAAAACAAGAACTGAATCCTTGAATTTTCCGCAGAAAAGCTTTATAAGCTCAATTCTTTTTTCAACAATTTCCTGAACTGAAAATTTTCCAAAACCGCAATTTTCAAGTAGAGCAGAAAATTCTTTTGGATGCGGAGTCAAAACAAAATTTCCTCGCTCTGTCAAAAGATTTAAAATTTCCTTGTAATAAAAAATGTCAGCGTCAAGAACGCATGGAATATTTTTGTTTTCTTTAAAAAAATCAAAATATTTTTGAAAGCTAGGATTTTTTCTTCCGAATCCGCATCCGAGCACAAGAGCCGTTGTGTTTTCAGGAAGCTCCAAGGAAGCCATAATATTCATAAAGCCTGAATCTTCAATCCCCACAAGAGTAACCAAGCCAGCTCCAAAAGCAAACGCGGAATTCGCAGCAATTTTTGCAGCTCCCGTTTTTTCGCCAGCGGCAAGCGCAACGTGCCCAAATGTTCCTTTGTGGACATTTTGCATTTTTCTAAACGGAAGTTTCATTTCTTCTTTTTCAAGCAGAAAAGCATCAGGTGTTTCAAGGAATTCAAAATTGTTCCTGCTTATTCCAAGATTACAGACTTTTACTTTTCCGCAGAAATCTTTTGCCTTGTCGCTGAACAGGCTAAGTTTCAATGCTCCCATTGCAACAGTTTCATCAGCACGAAAAACAATTTTTCCATTTCCATCTGAATCAAGTCCGCTTGGAACATCGCACGAAACTTTAAAGGCTTCTATTTTATTTGCACTCTGTATAACAGCTTCTGACTCTGCATCCAAAGGCAAGTGAAATCCACTACCATAAACACAGTCAACAACAACGCTAATATCGAAACTTTTTTCTTCTACAAAAGAATCCAAGTCATAAGGCGAAATAAAAGAAACTCCAAGAAGTTCAGCGCGTTTTTTTTGAACTTTTGCAATTTCTGAAGAAGGCTCTCCAATGCAGCAAACCGCCACACAAAAATAATGGCAAGAAAGCCTTCGTGCAAGAGCATAACCGTCAGCTCCGTTGTTTCCGCGTCCTGCAAGAATCAAAACACAAGGGCGGTTTATGTACCGCGAACTTTCATGGAAAACGTGAGGCATAACGCAAGACTCAAGTTCCTGCGCCGCATTTTCCATCATAAGCTCTTCTGTTAAATAAAATTTTTCGCGTGATTTTTTATCAAGAATTCTGGTATCAAAAAAAATATTCTGCATATCAAAATTATATCATTCAAAAAAAATAAAAGGAATATTTTTACAAACTAAAAAGCAACGCAAGAATTTCTTTTTCAAGTGCAGCCGGATTTTTTTTGTCTTCCGCAGAAACTAAAAAAGTTTTTAAATGAAGCATTGGACATGAAGAATAAAAAATTATTTTATCTGAAAACAAAACTGCTTCTTTTATTTCGTTTGCAGCAAAAATTACAGTCTGAGGATTTTCTTTTTGTCGCTCCAAAATAAATTCAATGCATTTCTTTTTTACTGAAAAATCCAAAAACTGAAACGATTCATCAAGCAAAAGAATTCCACTTGGAAAAGCAACCGCGCGCGCAAGAGAAACACGCTGCCTTTCTCCGCCGGAAATTTTTTCCACACAAGATTTTTCTTTTCCATTCAACCCAAAATTATTTAAAATATTCTGCGTTATTTCAAATGATTTTTTTCTTCCAAAAATATTTAAAAGCGGAAGTTGCACATTTTGAAAAACACTAAGATTCAAAAATAAATTTGGAGTTTGCATTGAATAAGAAACAGAAGAAAAATTTTCAGACACAAAATCAAGCAACGTTGTTTTTCCGCTTCCGCTTGGCGCGACAATTGAAGTTATTTTTTTCTGGTCAAAGTTTTCTGAATAATTTTTAAAAATAAATTTTCCATCATGCTCAATGCAAAAATTTTTTAACTCCACAAAAAATTCTTTTTCCAAAGAAAGATGAGGCAGTTTAAAAAAATCAGACTGAAAATAAAAATTTATAAAATTCTTGTAAAATTTTTTTAAGGCAAAAAAGAAAATCAAAAGAATTTTTTCACTTAAAAAACCGAGCAAAACAATAAAAATTGTAACAGCAAAAACTTTTGAAATTTCAAGAACAACCTGAAAATTCTGAAGCTGGCTTCCAAGCGCAAATTTTGGAACAGAAAGAACTTCCGCGGCGGCAACAGCTTTCCAAATCATTCCGCAGGAATTTTCCATTGCGTCCTTTAAAAATTCTTTAGCATAAGGAATTTTCAAAAATAAAAATTTCTGCATTTCTGTAATTTTAAAAATCGTGCAGACGTTTTCCATTTTTTTGTCTTCAAATGAAAATCCCGAAAAAGCCGACGTAAACATAACAGGAAAAGACAAAAGCACCGCGGCAAAAACCGGTACAGAATCAGAGCCAAGCCAAAAAAGAACAATCAAAATTACAGAAACAAGCGGAACAGAGCGGATAAACGTAAGAGGAAGTTCAAAAAAAAATTTCAAGACAGAAAATTTCGTGCATAAAAAACCAAATAAAATTCCTAGAAAAGACGAAATAAAAAATGCGCAGAAAACTCTAAAAAAAGTAAAAGCTAAAGATTTAAGAAAATTTTTTTCCACAGCAAGAGAAAAAAAATCCGCGGCGACAGATTCGGGAGAAGGAAGAACCAAAGGAGAATCTATCACCAGTGAAAAAAATTTCCAAAGCAAGAAAAAAAATGCAATAGAAAAAACAAAAATCTTTTTTTTATTCAAAATAAAATCCGCCGTCTGGAAGTTTTCCGCCAACAGAAGCAGGCTCAAATTCCATAAACACAGAAAGCAGTTTTTCAATTTCGTTTCTTGCCTGATTTCCTGTTTCAAAAACAAAGGCGCATTTTGGAATTGCTTTTTCTACAATTCGCGCATTTAATCCAAGCTGAAATTTTTCTACAAGCGGACCTGCTTCCTTTGGATTTTTTAAAGTCCACTCTGAAGCTTTTTTATATTCTTCAAGAAACTTTTTTACTTTTTCAGGATTTGATTTTGCAAAATTCGCATTCACGGCAATAAGCGTCATAGGAAAATTTTCAATTTCAGAAAGCGCAAAAAATTCCTTCTGAAAATCAACTGCCCTGAAAATATTTTTATCTTTTTCACAGGCAACAGTTGCAAACGGCTCGGGAACAACCGCATACTGAATTTTTCCCAAAATTAAAGAAGGCGCAATCTCAGCATTCGGAACTGAATAAGAAAGCCGGACGCTGTTTTTTGTTCCGTCAAATTTTATTTTGTTTTGTTTTAAAATATAGCGGAACATAAAATCTGGAGTCGCTCCCTGGCCCGCAACAAAAATTTCTTTTCCTCTTAAATCTTTGAGCCCCTTAATGGAAGAATCTTTTGTTACAAGACTTACCATTCCGTTTCCGCAGACAGCAGCCATCAAAACCGCGCCTTTATTTACGTTGTAAACTTTCGCAGCAACATTCGGCGGAAGAAATCCAATTTCAACTTCGCCTTTTATAAGTTTTGGCAAAAGAAAATTCGCGCCTGAAAAAACTTCATATTCCGCATTGTCAGAAAAATTTTCCATTAAATATGCAGAAGGAATTCCGCTTGGTCCTTTTAACACTCCGATTTTCTGCGGAAAACAAAATGCAAAACAAACAAACAGACTAAAAAACAAACAAGAAATTTTTTTCATACAAGGCATTTTAATGTTTTTTTAAATTTTATAGAAGATAAAAATTTCCACTTGAAACAAAATATAAACTTAGATAATATATAAAAGCAAACAGATTTTCTGTATTCGGGGTATTAGCTCATCTGGTAGAGCGATTGGTTCGCAATCAATAGGTGGTCGGTTCGAGTCCGATATACTCCATCTCTGAACAGCAACTCTTTCAGGATTTACAAAACTTTTCAATCTAGGAGAGGAAATGCTTAAAAAAATCATAAAATTCTTTAAAGCACTCAATTCAAATTCAAAACCATCGGAACTTGCTAATGCGCTCTGCCTTGGAATCATGCTTGGATTCATTCCAAAAAACAATGCGCTGTGGTTTTTAATTTTTATCTTTTTCTGCTTTGTGCGAATAAACAAAGGACTTTATTTTGTCGCAATGATTGTGGCTTCCCAGTTTGCCTGGCTCTTGGATTCAAAATTCGATTCAATCGGATTTTACATCTTGAACTATGCGCCGTTGACAAAAACTTTTTCCATGCTGATTGACATTCCGTTTGTAGGATTTACAAAATTCAACAACACAATTGTAATGGGCTCTTTTATATTTTCTCTTATTATTTATATTCCATGTTTTATATTTGGAATCGCATTTGTAAAACTTTGGCGCAAATATGTTTCTTCACTTTTTGCACGCACTCCAATTGCAAAAGCCATCGCAAAGCTTCCATTTGCTGAAAAAATCACAAGCCTTATTACAAAGGACAACGCTTTATGAAAAAAAACAAAGTCAAAAAAGAAAAACTTGTTTCAGCAAGAAAACTTCCGGGAATATTTAAGAAAACTTATTCGCCAAAAAAAATTGAAAATAAAATTTACAAAAAAATTTTTATCCCTGCCGACCTTGAGCTTATAAAATCAATTTTTGAGCCGCATCCAAAAAAACAGGGAAATCTTTTTGTTCCGCGCGACAAGCAAATTTCAAAACGGCAGCTTAAAAAATTCAAGGCGATTGCAAAAGAAATTAAAAGACAAAAAGCTTCATTTAAACTTATTCCTTTTGCCGCAACAATCGGAATAATCGCAGCCGCAGTTCTTCTTTTTATTTCATTTAAAAATGTAATCGCAAAAAAAGCTATAACCGGCGCAATGCAATCTGCCTTTGGCGCAAAAACGGAACTTTCTTCTGTAAACGTTGAGTTTCTTGGAGCAAGCATAACTATAAAAAATCTTCAGCAGGCAAACAAAAATTCGCCGATGAAAAATTTGTTTCAGGCTGATAAAATTGAAATCAAATTTAATTTGACACAAGCCTTGCGCGGAAAATTCGACGCTGAAAACATTGAGCTTTCAGGATTCGCAGTAAACACAGAAAGAAAAACTACCGGCGAGCTTCCTAAAAAAGAAAAAAAGCAGAAAAAGCAAAAACAAAAGTCTGAAAATTCATTTGATTTTGCAGAAAAAAAGAACGAAGCTCTTAACGCCGCAAAAAATTCAATACAAGAAGTTTTTGCAGAATATAATCCGCAGAACATAATAAATGAGCTTGAAGGAAATTTAAAATCTCCAGAAACCGCAAAGCAAGTTCAGGCTGAAGCAGAAGCTCTTGTTTCAAAATGGAAAAATAAGCCGGAAGAACTTGAATCGCAAGTAAAAGACCTTGACCAAAGCGTCCGTTCAGTTCTTGATACAAACTGGGGAAACATTGATGATGTTGCAAAGCTAAAACTGGCAATTGAAAATGTAACCAGCGCAATGGAAAAAAGCAAATCGCTTACAAAAAATATTCAGTCAACAGCAAATGATGTAAAATCTGATTCAAAAAAAATAAACGCGCTTTCTTCACAAGTAAAAGACGCAATCGCTTCGGACAATGCTCTTGTAAACAAGCAGCTTTCAAAAATCACTTCGTTTAAAATTTCAGACGGAAAAAAGATTTTGGGCAACACATTGGACAGCGTTTTCTATTCAATGGCAGGCGATTATTATCCATATATAAAGCAAGCCGCAGATTACGCTCTTCAGGCAAAAGCATCTTCTTCAAAATCAGAAAAACCTAAAAAAGAAAAGAAAGAAAAAAAGCAGACAATTGCAAGAGCAAAAGGAACTGACGTTTACTGGAAGCAGGACAGAATTCCAAAATTCTTAATCGAAAAAATAAGTTTCAGCGGACTGAATCTTGACGCAAAAGGAACTGACATCACAAACGATATGGACAAACGTGGTTCTCCCGCTTTACTCAACGGAAGCTATTCCACAAAAAAGCAGACTCACAAGGCGAATGTAATTGTAGACACAAGAACGGAAACAAAAAATCCTTTGGTCAGCGCAGATTATTCAGGCGACAATTTCCCAATCAAATTTTCAACGCCATATCTTGGACTGAATTCAAGCACTGATGTAACTGCAAAAGGAACGATGGGCGATGACGGAAGCATAACACTCAAGGCAAAATTCAACTTGGAAAACATTTCATTTTCTTCTGAAAGTTTTGAGCCGAAATTCGCATACAATCTTTACAAAACCGCGCTTTCAAACATAAAAGACCTTGACATGGAAGCAACCGCAATTTTCAACGGCGAAAAGAAATTCAGCATTTCTGTTGATTCCGACCTTGATAAAAAATTCATAAAAGCATTAAAGAAAACCGCAGACGCAGAAATTTCAAATCTTGTTTCAGAAGCAAAAAAAGAAATCGCTGCAATGCTGAACGAAAAAACTGGCGGAGTAACAGAAAAAATTTCAGAGTTTGTGAACATTGAAAACGGAATAAACCGCCAAAGCGTAAACATGGACAAACTGAATTCACTTCTTGAAAAAAAGAAAGCCGAACTTCAAAAGCAGATTGAAGACAAAACAAAGGCAGCAGCAGAAAAAGCTTTAAAAGACGCAGGAATTTCAATTCCAGAAAACGAAAAACTTAACAACGCAATTGAAAAAGGAGCAAGTTCTCTAAAGGGTTTTTTAAATAAAAACTAATAAAACAAAAAAACTGAATCTATTGACTTTCTAGGCCGAAAAACTCTATAAATATGAAGGGGGTAAGATTATCATAGTTTTTCAAAATAGGAGTAAAACAACATGAATTCTGAAGATTCCGTTCAAAAAACCGTTATTCCAGAGGACAATAGTCCGGCAACGCTGCTATGTCTTCTCTGCGTTTCTGTCGTGCCTTTTATAATCGGTCCTGTTTATATGATTATGACCGATATTCTCACAGCCCACGAAGTCTTTATTGCCTTAACTTATCCATTGTGCATTTTCAGCCACCTTTTAGCTATTATACTTCCAGTTGCTTATACAAATATTCTTAAAAAGAAACTAAAATCTTATGATGGAACAGAGCAGTCAAAAAAATCCTGCAACAATTATATTTCACTTTCAAGAAAAGTAATCATTGGATACAATGTTTTTCTTTCTATATTTGTTCCTTCCACAATCGCGAATTCTATCAGTGCCCGAGGACTTAGGTTTTCAGCATTTGGAAATCAAGAATCTTATCTTTCATTAACGCTTATTTACCTTGGATTAATCTGCCTTTACAGCATTGCTTTCTATACAATGTACAATTCTTTCCTTGAAAGAAAAATGCATTATCTTCCTTTTGACAAGACAAATATGACAGCTTCAAACAAAGAGCGCCTTATTTTAATGACAACTTTGAATTTAATCGGCTCGTTCCTTCTTTTGAACGGCTCAATGTCTGTTCCTAAGTTGATGGAGCGAGACAAATTCATGGAATTTCTTGCAGTTCTTATTCCGATTGAAGTTCTTTCACTTATAGCAATTGCGATTACAACTATTACAAATACAAAGGACATTGCAAAGAACCTTGACGCTGTAAACGAAGTCATTTATTCTCTTGCACACAAAAATTATCAGATGCAGCCGATTCCTGTTGTTACAAGAAACGAATTCGGACTTCTTACAAACAACTTGAACAGGGCATTTAAAGCCGTAAAAGAAATTTTTTCTGAAATAAACACAAATGTCTCTTCAACGCTGACAGTTTCAAAAGAACTTGCGGAAAACATTGACAATTCCGTAACCGAACTTCTGGATGCGAAAGATACTGCAAATTCTGTAAAAACAGAAATTACAAATCAAGTTGCCGGTGTAGAAGAAGCGAACGCAACTGCAAATGAAATTATTCAGCACATCCGCCATTTGAATAACGAAATTGAAAATCAGACTTCAGCAATCACACAGTCCTCCGCCGCAATCGAAGAGATGGTTGCAAACGTTGATGGCGTAACAAACATTCTTAAAAAGAACAACCAGACAACGCAGGATCTTGAAGCCGCCGCAGATAGCGGAATGAAAAAAGTTCAGGAAGCTTCAGATTTGTCAAAAGATGTTCTTTCAAAGTCAACACTTCTTCTTGACGCCAGCAAAATCATTCAGGATATTGCAAGCCAGACAAGCCTCCTTTCAATGAACGCCACAATTGAAGCTGCCCACGCAGGAGACGCAGGAAAAGGATTTGCCGTTGTTGCCGAAGAAATAAGAAAACTTGCGGAACAGACAGACACTCAGTCTAAGTCAATTGAAAAAGATCTCAAGTCTCTTTCTGAATCAATTGCCGCGGTTGCAGACAATACAGAAAACGTTCTAAAACAGTTCAATGTAATCTATCAGCTTTCACAAAAAGTAAAGCACGAGGAAACAGTTATCTCCAACGCAATGACAGAGCAGACAGAAGGAAACAAGCAGATTCTTGAAGGAATCGGGCTTATTACTGACTCAACAAACTCTGTAAAAGACGGAGCAAGCGAAATGCTTCACGGCGGAGAACAGATTGTAATTGAAATGGAAAACTTGAACAAGGCAACTCTTGAAACAAATGAAAAAATGGATAACATCAACCAGAGTCTTAACAATATAAACAACACAATTTCAACTGCAAAAGACCACGTTTCAAAGAATACAGAAGGCGTTGAAAAACTTAGCGGCGAAATGAGCAGTTTTAAGTTCTAACACAAATTCTGTCAGTACAAAAAAGCCCATGAGACAATTCTCATGGGCTTTTCATTTTTTACAAAAGCTAATAAAAACTATATTTCAACTTCGCCTTGATAGCACATCTTTGTATTTCCTGTTAACAAGACAGTTTCGCCTGTATATTTTACAATAAGATTTCCGCCACGGACTTTTACAGTTATATCCTGATTTATTGGAGAAAATCCATTTATAACAGAAGCAACTGCCGCCGCACAAGCTCCAGTTCCGCAAGCCAAAGTTTCTCCGTTTCCGCGCTCCCAAGTACGCATCTTAAGTTCATTCGGACCGACAACACGCACAAATTCTGTATTCGTTTTTTCCGGGAAAACCAAATGGCTTTCAAACAAAGGTCCAATTTTTGTGACAGGCTCTTTGTCCACAAATTTGCTGAAAACAACACAGTGAGGATTTCCGACATTTATGCAAGTAACTCTGTATTCGTTTCCTGCAACAATCAAAGGCGCATTGACAACGGCTTTCTTTGGAAGAACAGCATTTTTATTTTCCTCATTAAAGCCGCAATTTGTAACATCAACAGCAACCAAAGAAGTAGGAATTTCTTCACTTGTAAAAAGAGGTTTTCCCATGTCAACAGTAACAGAAGTAACTTTTCCGTTCTGCTTGTACAAAACTAAAGTTTTTACTCCGCTTCCAGTTTCAATTGTGATTTTTTCAGTCGCATCGGTTTTCTTTCCGTGCTTTTCCTGAATTCCTTTTATATTGTTATCGTAAAGATATTTTCCCACACAGCGGATTGCATTTCCCGCCATTTTTCCTTCTGTTCCGTCAAGATTAAAAAAGCGCATCTTTGCATCAGCAATTTTGCTTTCTTCAATAAGAACAAGAGAATCCGCTCCAATTCCGCCATTCCGTCTGTCACAAAGACGAACCGCAAGACCCGCAGGATTTTTTACAACCTGATTCATTGCATTTATAACAATAAAGTCGTTTCCAGTTGAATCCATCTTGTAGAAAGTAATTTTTTGCTTTTCTTCCCTAAGCTGATTTATATCCACAAGTTCAACATTTTCAGCCGTATACTTTGACTTGAGGCAGTTTGCAATTGCATTTGCCGTATCAATCGCAGTAAGACACGGAATGTCGCGCTCAACAGCATGGCGTCTCATACGGACAGAATCTGCGCGCGGATCCCTTCCTTTTGCAGAAGTCGAAATCACGTAGTCAACTTTTCCAGAATCAAGCAAAGACAAAAGATTATCATTTGGATTTTCATGGATTTTATTTACAACTTCAACTTCCATTCCAAAATCGCTGATCGTCTTTGCATTTCCTTCTGTGGCATAAAGCTTAAATCCCATGTCATAGAATTTTTTTGCCAAGTCTGGAAGCTCATAACGGTCTGTTTTTCTTACGCTGAACAAAACTCCGCCGCTTCTTTTCATATTGTAGCCTGCACCAATCAAGCCTTTGAAAATAGCCTCTTCCATTGTAGATGCAATTCCCAAAACTTCACCAGTGGACTTCATTTCAGGACCAAGATGAGTATCAACGTCCATCAGTTTTTCAAAGCTGAAAACAGGAACTTTTACAGCAAAATACGGAGGCAAACGATAAAGTCCAGTTCCAAATCCCATATTCTTTACTTTTTCTCCAAGCATTGCGCGCACAGCCAAATCAACCATAGGAACATTTGTAACTTTTGAAATGTAAGGAACTGTGCGGCTTGAACGCGGATTCACTTCAATAATATACAAATCGTTGTTGTAAATAAGATACTGAATATTTACAAGACCTTTTGTTCCAAGAGCCAAAGCAAGTTCTCTGGACTGATTTATAATTTTTTCACGCAGAATATCATTTAAATTCCAGCTTGGATAAACCGCAATTGAATCTCCCGAATGAATTCCTGTACGCTCGATATGCTCCATTATTCCCGGAATAAGAATGTCTTTTCCGTCACAAATCGCATCAACTTCAAGCTCTGTGCCCATCATGTACTGGTCAATCAAAACCGGATTTTCAATTCCCTGGGCAAGAATAATCTTCATGTATTCCTTTACATCGTCATCGTTAAAGGCAATAATCATGTTTTGACCGCCAAGAACATAAGACGGACGCAAAAGAACAGGGTAGCCAAGTTTCTGTGTTGCTTCCAAAGCCTCTTCTTCTGTAAAAATTGTAAGTCCCTTTGGTCGGTTTATATGAAGTTTTTCACAAAGCTCTTCAAAACGCTCGCGGTCTTCCGCAAGGTCAATCGAATCCGCGCTTGTTCCCAAAATGCGAATTCCCTGAGAATCAAGAAATTTTGTAAGTTTAATCGCAGTTTGTCCGCCAAAAGCAACAACAACTCCAACTGGCTTTTCTGTGTTGACAACGCTCATAACATCTTCTGGAGTAAGAGGCTCAAAGTAAAGACGGTCGCTTGTATCAAAGTCAGTAGAAACAGTTTCCGGGTTATTGTTGATTGTAACAACATCGTAGCCAAGCCGTTTTAAAGCCCAAACGCATTGAACAGAAGCATAATCGAATTCAATTCCCTGACCAATTCTAATCGGACCTGAACCTAAAACAATAATTGTTCCCTTTGAAGATTTCTTTCCTTTTTCTTTGCGCTCATCAAGGAAAATACGGGCTTCATTCTGGGAATCGTAAGTTCCATAAAAATATGGAGTTTCCGCATTGAATTCTCCAGCGCAAGTATCAACCATTTTATAGACAGCAGGAATGTGGGCAACTTTTCCTTGCTTTACAAGTTTTGCAGCTTCTTTTGCTTCCGAAAGAATTCCAGAGGCTCCTGTTATTTTTTGTCCTGCAAGTTCCTGAATAACTTTATCTGGATAGCCGGCATTTTTTGCAGCTTTATAAAGTTCCGGAGTAAATTCCTTTTCTCCAGCTTTGACTTTTGCAAAATCTCTTTCCATAAAAGCTAAATTTTCAAGCTTAGCAAGAAACCACAAGTCAATTTTTGTAATCTTATTAATCTGAATTATTGAAAGAATATTTCGTTTTATTGCCTGAAAAATCGCAAAAATTCGTTGATCTGTACATTCGCCAACACGTTTTTCAATTTCTTCATCACTCATTTCAACAAAAGACGAAAGGTTCAGGCTTTGCGCGCCAACTTCTGCTCCGCGGACTGCCTTCATAATGGCCTGCTCAAAAGTCTGCCCAATAGCCATAACTTCGCCAGTTGCCTTCATCTGTGTTCCCAAATCGCGTTTTGCATAAACAAATTTGTCAAACGGAAACTTAGGCATTTTTACAACAACGTAATCCAAAACCGGCTCAAAGCAAGCAGCAGTTTTCTTTGTTACTGCGTTCGGAATTTCATCAAGCGTATAGCCAATCGCAATCAATGTGGCGACTTTTGCAATAGGGTAGCCAGTAGCTTTTGAAGCAAGGGCAGAAGAACGGCTTACACGAGGATTTACTTCAATTACAGCATACTCAAACGAATTTGGATTCAATGCAAACTGGCAGTTGCAGCCGCCTTCCATTCCAAGGCTGGAAATAATATTCAATGCCGCAGAACGAAGCATCTGATATTCCTTGTCGCTCAAAGTTACAGTCGGAGCAATTACAATGGAATCTCCTGTATGAACACCAACCGGATCAAAATTTTCCATAGAGCAGACAGTAAGAACATTTCCCGCGCTGTCTCTCATAACTTCAAATTCTATTTCTTTCCAGCCGGAAATACATTTTTCAACAAGAATCTGATGAATAGGGGAGCGATGAAGTCCGTTATGGGCAATTTCATCCATTTCCTCATCATTATGGACAATTCCGCCGCCAGTTCCTCCCAAAGTAAATGCTGGACGGATAATTGCAGGATAGCCGATTTCATTCTTTACAAAATCAAGGGCATCTTCATAAGTTGTAACGACTTTAGACGGAATACAAGGCTCTCCAATCGCAAGCATTGTGTCCTTGAACATCTGGCGGTCTTCTGCCTTGTCAATAGTTTCCGGCTTTGCACCCAAAAGCTTTACCCCGTGATTTTCAAGGAATCCAGACTTGGCAAGCTCCATACTCAAAGTAAGACCTGTCTGGCCTCCCAAAGTTGAAAGAAGGGAATCCGGTTTTTCTTTTTCTATAATACGCTGAATTGTTTCAGGAATCAAAGGCTCAATGTAAATCTGGTCAGCCATTGTATGATCTGTCATCAAGGTCGCAGGATTTGAATTCACAAGAACAACTTCAAGTCCCTGTTCCTTTAAAGCCTTGCAAGCCTGGCTTCCCGCATAGTCAAATTCCGCAGCCTGACCTATAATAATAGGACCGGATCCAATAACCATAACTTTGTGAATGTCTTTGTTAAGCGGCATATTTTTGCTCCCGTGCCAAATATCAGTTAAAAAAGAATATATTCCAGTACCCGCAAACCGCTTATTTTGCAGCTTTTTTATGCGCAGAAGTATTCTTTATAGTTTTTGAAAAGTACTTGATTGAATCAATTCTTTCAAATTTCGCTTCAAAATTCTTAAAATAATCATGATTGTTTATAAGGCGCACAAAATCATCAAACAAAAATCCTGTATCAAGAGGACCTGAACAAGCTTCCGGATGAAACTGCACACTAAACGCAGGAATCTTTGTATAAGTGATTCCCTCGCAAGTTCCGTCATTTGTATTTACAAAGCTCAAGACCGCATTTTTAGGCAAAGTATCATTTTTTACAGCATATCCGTGGTTCTGACTTGAAATATAAACACGGCCTGTGGCAAGATATTTTACAGGCTGATTTGCACCGCGATGTCCATACTTAAGTTTGGAAGTATCTGCACCCATTGCCAAAGCCAAAAGCTGATGTCCAAGGCAAATTCCAAAAATCGGAACTCCAGACTTTGCAATTTTTTTGATTTCATCGATTATTTTTACATTTTCTTTTGGATCACCAGGTCCATTTGAAAGCATTATTCCGTCCGGATTAAGCGCAAGAATTTCTTTTGCAGTAGAAGAACAAGCAACAGTAACAACTTCAAATCCTCTTTTTAAAAGCTCGCGGCGGATATTTGCCTTTGCGCCAAAGTCCCAAAGAACAACTTTTTTTCCTTTTCCGTCCTTCATGGCAATGACAGGATCATTTTCTTTTGTACCATCTGAGCGCACAGGAACAAACCTATATTCCGCAGATTCTTTGAAAACAACGTCGGCAGGCTCTTCTATTTTTGAAGCATTGCAAGTTACACTTTCAACTGCACTTTTTATTTTATATGATTTGATTTTCTTTAGAAGTTTTGCTTTTTCTACCTCGGATTTCAGTGCTTTTCTGATGCTTTGTGCTTCTTCTCCATCACCTGAAACAATCATTCCGTTCATAACGCCTGTTTCACGCAGGATTTTTGTCAAAGCCCTAGTGTCTATTCCGCATAATCCGATTATTTTCCGTGCTGCAAGAAAAGTGTCCAAGTCGTATTCACATCTAAAATTGGAAGGAATCTCGCAGACAGACCGTACTATATAACCTTTTACGTGGACATCCGCGCTTTCAAAATCCTTTGAAATAACACCGTAGTTTCCTATTAAAGGAAATGTCTGGGTTACAATCTGACCGTAATAGCTGGGATCTGTTAAAGTTTCCAGATAGCCATTCATGCCGGTAGTAAATACTGTTTCGCCAACAACACAACCAGTTGCGCCAAAACTTTCACCTTCAAAAACCTGTCCATTTGCAAGGAGCAAAAATGCTTTAGTAGAGTCTGTCATACTAAAATCTTAGTATACATTTTTTTTATACTTGTGTACAGATGAAGAAATTTTATTGTTTTTGAGAGTAAAGCCAAATTATAAACTCTGAATTTCCGGTAATTGTAAAATATTGAATTAAAGATTCTGATTCCTTGATAAGCTGAATTTGTGAAGCAGTTAAACCTTCAAGTTCACCAACCAAGTCGTCTTCATCAACAGTTTCTTTTTCATAAGTTCCATCAACTGTATAAAACAAGCACTTACTTCTTTGGCTATAAACATCTGAAATATATTTTATACTGTTATAGTTTTCTAAGGAAATTAATCCACATTCAAGCAAATAACTCTGCTCATCATCATCGCTGTCATCTTTGCAACCTAAAAAAGAAAACACAAGAAACAAAGAAAACAACACAGCTGAAATTTTTGCAAACTTTTTCATAAATTCTCCTGATAAAATGAAAATAACCACCTTCATTTTACCCCCCCCGGAGATTTGTCAAGTCAAAAAGCAAAATTTCTGCTATTTTTTTCTTATTTATTGACAGTAAAACACAGAACCCGCATTTCACTTTCTTTAAGGTGCAGCTGTTTTTTCTAAAACTGTAAGTGTTGATTCAAAAAATGAAAAAATCTAAACTGTCATCATGGGTATTTCATCTGAACTAAAAGAAAAAATTGTCTTTCTTGCGCAAAAGTATGAAACAAAAGATTTTCTAGAAAAAGATCCTTCAAAATTTATGCACAGATATAAATCCGTTAGAGATCAAGAAACTGTAGCCTTTATTGCAGCAAACATGGCGTTCGGTCAAAGGGTACAGATTTTGTCGCATATAGAACAAATACTGGCTCAAACAAACTGTCCCTCACAATGGGTACAAAAAGAAGGATACAGAGATTTTTTTACACAAGGAAATAAGTCATTTTACAGAATGTATACACACAACGACTTTATAATTTTCTTCGACACTCTAAAATCAATGTTGGATAATTCTGACACCATAGGAAATTACATCTGTAACCATTACAAGGGGGGATTTCTACATGAAACAATATGTTCCCTTTTCCCAGAGAACTGCGCCTTGATTCCTCATTCAAAAACAACAGCCGCAAAAAAAGTAAACATGCTTTTACGATGGATGGTTCGAGACAATTCACCAGTTGACATAGGACTTTGGAGTTCCTGGTATAAAAAAGAAAACCTTTTAGTTCCGCTGGACACACACGTAATGCAAGAAGCCACAAAAATGGGAATTCTGCCACCATCTTCATCAGGAAAACCAAAATCTGCAACCATAAAAACAACAATTGAACTTACAAACACAATGAAAGAAATTTTTCCATCTGACCCTGTAAAATCAGATTTTGCGCTATTCGGACTTGGTGTAGACATTTGACTTTAACACAAACCTCGGATAAAATATTTATATGTTAGAAATTACAAGCAAACAACGCAAAATACTTGAAAAAGCCGCCCACAACCTTGACCCTATCGTTATAATAGGACAGAACGGAGTTACAGATTCCCTTGTACAGATGGTTTTAAATTCTCTTAAAGCGCATGAACTTATAAAAGTAAAATTCAATGAGTACAAAGAAGACCGCGCTGAATACGCAAACGACATAGCTTTAAGGACAGATTCAACTCTTGTCAGAATAATCGGAAACGTAGCGATTTTTTACAAGGAAAATGAAGATCCTTCAAAAAGGAAAATAAAGCTTAGCAAGGCAGCAAAATAATGGAAAAAATCCTCATAGAAAAACTTATAAAAAAAGCAATCGAAATGCTAAATTTCAGCTATGCTCCGTACTCGAATTTTCATGTTGGAGCGGCACTTTTAACTTCCGAAGGCGAAATATATACAGGATGCAACATTGAAAACGCGGCTTACGGGCCAAGTAACTGCGCAGAAAGAACTGCAATTTTTAAAGCTGTAAGCGAAGGTAAAAAAGAATTTGAGGCAATTGCAGTTGCCGGCGGAAAAAACGGAAAGATAGAAAACTTTTGCCCGCCATGCGGAGTTTGCCGCCAGGTTCTCGCTGAATTCTGTAAAAAAGACTTTGAAATAGTCTTGGCAAAATCTACAAATGAATACAAAATAATGACTTTAGAACAACTTTTGCCGGAAAGTTTCAGCTTATAATTTGCTTTTTTAAAAATCATGTTTTATAATATCTAATGCCTTTTTATGGGTACAGATAAAATTTGGAGTGGCTTTGTGAACAATTTTGAAATAAAACTGGACAAGACAAGCAAAGTAAAGCTTTATCATCAGCTTTATTTGTTTTTCGTAAATGCAATCAAAAACAAAGAGCTTCCAGAAGAAACAAAGCTTCCTTCAATTAGAACACTTTCAGAAGACTACAATATAAGCCGGAACACAGTAACAAAAGCCTACAGCGAGCTTGAAGCAAACGGCTACATTTATTCTCTTTCTAAAAGCGGATTCTTTGTAAAAAATCCAAGCAGCACAGAACCAAGTCTTCATTCCAAGGAAAAATCTGAAGATGAAGGAATTCCCACAGTTGAATCAATAATAAAAGAGCGAAAAAAAGAAAAAACAGAAGAAAAAAACGATTTTGTAACAGAAAACATTGACGCAGACAGTTCTGTTTTAAAGAATTCAGGGACTTTTATTCTTACCGATCCTTTTTCCAGTGAACAAGAAGAACAGAATTCTGTTTTAAAACTTCCTTCAGAAAATAATGAAAAAACAATTCTGACAAACACAGGCGACCTTGTAAATTCTTCACCGGAAAAAAGAAAAATACTTTCTCCAATAGAAGATTATGTTGAATCAGCAAAAACTGCAATAAAAGAAAATAAAAACCTCTTGGAAGGAAACAAAATTCCTGATTTAACTGGCGAAGAGCCGCTCAGAATATCAATAGCCGCATTTTTATATAAATTTCATCATTTGGAAGTAAATCCGTCGCAAGTAGTTGTTTCTTGCAACAAAGCTGATATTTTATTTAAACTTCTTCTTTTAGACGAATTCAAAAATCCCAAAAGCAGTTTGCACGGACTTTTACAGCTTGCAGAAAAATCAATCAGTCCAAGAAAAATAAAACCGTGCATCGCTGTTCCGCAGGGATTTCATTCGTCGCTGACAGATGTGTTTTCCGCAGCAAGTATAAAAACTACCGAAATTCCGTTTGACTCAAAAGAATCAATTGCCGCATTGCTAGAAAAAAGCGGAGCAACATCAGCATTTATTTATTCAAAGAACACAGATTCAAAACAAAAAAAACAGGAAATTCTTGAATGGGCGGCAAAAGAAGATTTCAGATATATAATTGAATATGATACATCTACAGAAATCTCTGGCTCTGACTTTGTTTATAGCCAAGATTTCAACGGAAAATGTATTTATATTGAAAATTTTTCAAATCTGATTTCAAAATCAATAAACACAACAGCTGCGATTCTTCCAAAGAAAATTTTAGAAAGTTACAAAAACCAGTACCAAAAATTCGGATGCCCGCTTTCTATTCTAAGCCAAATGTCAATTGCCGATTTTTTGATAAAAGACAAACTCATAAATTATTTGTCCAGCATAGAGCAAATTTAAGAACTAAATATTTCGTTTTTATGAATTCCGCCAATTTCTTCAAGGCACTTTTTTAAAGGAAGATTATTGTTCTTTCTGAATTCATTTAAATCTACAATAAATCGGTTCATTGAAAAATGCTGGTATACAAAAACTTTATTCCAAGAACTGTACCCTTCATATTGCTTTTTTAATTCATTTCTGTACCCATTAAAAATTCCGTTTTTCTTCAGTTCAGAATATCCAACGAGCCACAATTCAGGAAATCCATCTTCAGCATTGGAATAAAGTCCATTATGAAGCTCAAAGGCAAGCTGAGCCATTTTTTTCTGGCTTTCATTTACAAGCTCTACAATTTCTTTGCTTCCATTTTTTAAAATATATTTTAGCTGAACAGTTTTTGCAGTATGAACAGGCGTTTTATTCAAAATCAAAACATTTTTTCTAAAATCTGTACTCAATTCTGGATTGCGCCTAAAAAATCCTTCTGCAATTCTTCCACTTTGTCCAACCAAATATTTTTGATTAGAAGACAACTGTTCTTCTTTTCCGGGATTATCTCCAATAACAATGAAACTTATTTTGTCTGTTTTTTGAACTTCATCATAAGCTTTATTATAGACAATCGAAGTTTCCAAGTTGTAATCTGGAGTGTCTTTTGCAGATTCTTTTTGCAATGGGTACAACTCGTTTGAAAACTGACTCCATTGATTGCAAAGATTTTTAAATTCATCTCTAAATTGCAAAAAAATATTCCATTGAGAATTATTCATTTTTACAGATCCACACTTTTTCGCATTAAAATTCCGTCGGTTTTTATTCCAGCAGACGAAAAAAAATTCTGTATTCGTCCATATTCTATAAAACCGCATTTTTTATATATGTGCAAAGCTGGAATCCAAATTTCATTTACTAAAAGTACAATTTCTTTTATCTGCGGAAATGACTTCATAATTTTTTCTACGCTTTTATAAAAAAATCTGTACCCTAATCCAGTTCCTTTGTACTCATTTAAAATTGCTATAGAACTTATATATAAAACTGTACCCTCTTTTTTATGATTTTTCAATGCTGAATGATTTAAAGAAAAGCAACTGTCACCTTTTTGAGGTACAGAATTCCACAGTTCAGAAGAAAAATATCCAATTGCTTTGTTTTTATCTTCTAAAATAAAAAATCCATCAGAGAATGATTCTATTCGATCAAGGAAAACGTCTTTATTTTCCTTAATTCCTTCTGAAAATGCTTCTTTTTCAATGTTCATAATAGCATTTATATCATATTTTGTGGCTTTTCTTATAATTTCCATTATAACCTTCTTTTACTCAACATAAATTTACTAAATTTTCCACCAATTGTGGAAAACTTGTGTAAATTCATGTGTATTTAAAGGGAATTTTCCACAGATTTTTGTGGAAAACTCTTAAATTTTTGTGGAAAACTTGGTATAAAAAAGTGAATAAATAATTTTTCCACAATGAACAAAAAAAAGCACGCTGTCATTATTAACAACGTGCCTGTTAATTTTCAAAAAATTTATTTAATCTTTACAAGTTCAATATCAAAAGCAATATAAGCCCCGCCAGGAATTACTCCAGGATATCCTCTGTCACCATAAGCCAAATCAGAAGGAATTACAACTGTTCTTTTTTCACCAAGCTTCATATCCTGAACCATAATATCAAATCCTGGAATCATTTGGCCTGCTCCAGTCTGGAATTCAAGAGGACCTCTGCCTTTTGACTGATCAAAAACACTTCCATCTACCAAATAACCTTTGTATTCAGTTGCAACTGATTTCCTTGCACCGCATTTATTTCCGGTGCCTTCTCTTATTACTTTGTAGTAAATTCCATTTTTGTCTTTTTCAAATCCTGGAAAATTTTTTTCTACTTCTGCAATTTTTGAAGCATTGGCTTTTTCTTTTGCTTCCAATGCTTTTTTCTGAGCTTCTAAGGCAAATCTATCAAAATCTGTTTGTGTTGCAGTGAATTTTTCAGCTTCCGCGCCTTGACGAATAATTTTTATGCTTTTAATTTCATCATCCTTCGCAATAGCATTTACTGTGGCCTGACTTGCTTCATCAACAACGTGTCCAAAAATTGTATGATGACCATTCAACCAAGGAGTTTCCACATGAGTTATGAAAAACTGGCTTCCATTTGTTCCAGGACCTGCATTTGCCATTGCAAGAACTCCAGAACCTGTGAATTCAAGACCATCTACAATTTCATCTTCAAAATTATATCCAGGTCCGCCTGTTCCGTTTCCTTTTGGATCTCCGCCCTGAATCATAAAATCTTTTATTACACGATGAAATTTCAATCCATCATAAAAAGGCTTTCCTTTTGCAGCATCCAAAGTTCCTTCTGCAAGCCCAACAAAATTTGTTACCGTCAAAGGAGCTTGTTTATAAAAAAGCTCAAGAACAATATCACCTTTGCTTGTGTTTATTACAGCAAAAAGTCCTTCTTTTCCTTCCAAAGATTTCATAGGTTTACATCCTCCATAAAAAATAAGTACGCAGACAAAAAGCAACGCTCCTATAAATTTTTTCATTTTTCCTCCAAATATCACTCAGAAATTTGCTTAGAAAACCATGTGTAAATCGCATCAAGCCTATTTAAAAGCGACTTTTGCATTCTTTTTTCAAGAACTCCTAAAGAGAAAAAATTCGCCTTTACATTCATATACACAACAACGTAATCATCGCAAATTGTCATAACAAGATTTATGTGAACATTTTCCGGCTTTACGGCTTTTATAAACTTGTAATATACAGGAGTTGTGTTTACAAGTTTCATTGAAATTTCGTTTTCAGTCTGAAAATATGAAACTTCGTAGTTTGTCTTTCCAAGCGAATTGTCATTTAAAAGGCAATACTGAACAAGTCCGTTTGCGCTTCCTTCTGTTTTATCATCAACTCTAGTTCTATCTTGCGGACCTGCAATGCAATATGCGTCATGATAAAGTGTAGTCCAGTTTTTTTCGCCATTGGAATAATATTGCATTCCTTCCATTTTGCTGACAGAACGTAAAATTACAGAAGCTTCGTTTAAATCAATATTTTCTTTTGGAATAAGATAAATATTTTCTCCAATAAGAGAAGGCAATTCTCCTTCATTTGACGCAAGTTCTTCTGCAATTTTATTTGAAAGCTCAGTATCAGGAAGAAGTGAAAATTTGGCTTCTTTTGGCTTAAATTCGTTAGACTGAATTTTTCCATTCTGATTTAAAAGCTCAAAATTTTCTTTTCCAAGAATTTCTTCCGCAGAATAAGCTGACAAAAATGCAGTAAAAAAATTCAAAATCAAAAAAAATCCTGAAATTCTACAAATAAACTTTTTCATCAGCTGTTTCTCCAGATTTTAATATTTTAATCAACGCACACCTTTATAAATAACGCGCACCTGCTTATATAAACCTTCACCTTCAGATTTGGTTTCAACATCCGCAATGTCATTTAAAGTTGTATGAATAAGGCGGCGCTCAAAAGGATTCATAGGCTCAAGCAAAATAGAAGTTTTCTTCTGGCGGACTTTGTCAGCTGTAACATAAGCAAGGCGCACAAGGCTTTCTTCACGGCGGATTCTATAATTTTCTGTGTCAAGAATAATGCGCAAATCTTCTCTTCCAAGATGTCCTGCGTAAACATTTACAATAAGTTGCATCGCATCAAGGTTTTTGCCTTTTCTTCCAATGAGAATTGAAGACGATTCGCTTGAAAGTTTTATTCCAATCTTTTTTTCTTCACGGAACATAATTTCAACAGCAGCTTCATATCCCATTTTTTCAATAAGAGTTTTTACAAAATCAATAATTTTTTCTTCAACTTCATCCTGAGGAAGAGGATTTGAAACTAACGAAGGGTCATTAGCTCTTGTTGTTGCATTAGGAACTTTTCCATCAAATTCAGGCGAAACTTGATTTTTTGAATCAACTGTGTGAACTCTGATTTTTACATATCCGTTTTTAAACAAAGTTTTTTTCTGGGATTCAAGAATTTCAACATCAAACTGGTCTTTTTCAAGTCCAAGCTCAGCAGCAGCTTTTTCAATAGCTTCTTTTTCTGTTTTTCCTTCATATTCGTAAGTCATATATTACCTCGCAAAATTAAATTTTATCTTGTTTTCTTTTTTCCGCCTTTAAATTTCAAGACGTTTTTATTCACAGTTTTTTCATTTTCAAGCTCGGAACGTTTTTTGTTCATTACGCTGTTTATAACAAGCTGCTGTCCAATCTGAATAATATTGCTGACTGCCCAGTAAAGCAAAAGCCCGCTCGGAACATTATAGAACAGGAAGAAGAACATCAATGGCATTCCGTACATCATGAACTTCATCTGTGACTGATTTGCTCCAGTTCCAGGATTTCCGTACTGAGTTATTTTTCCATTCAAAAGCTGAGACACAGTATAAATAAACGGAAGAAGTCGCAAATTGTTCATTGTAAATGATGAAATAAAAGGAATGTTACGCTTCCAAGTCCAAATGCTGTCTCCAGCCGAAAGATCTTCAATCCATCCTTTTACAAAACTTGCTCCGCGGAATTCAAAGTAATTGTTAAATACATTGTAAAGAGCAAACAAAATAAACATCTGTACAACCATCGGGAGGCATCCAGACATCGGATTGTATCCAGCTTCTTTATAAAGTTTCTGCATTTCCATGCTAAGCTTCTGCTGGTCATTTTTATATTTCTCCTGAAGAACTTTCATTTTAGGCTGAATTTTCTGCATTTTAAGCGAGCCCATGGCGGCATTTTTATTCAGCGGGAACAAAACAATCTTCAAAAGAATTGTAAGAATTATTATGGAAATTCCCCAGTTATGGGCAATCAAATTGATTTTTTCAAGACACCATTTTAAAATTATTTCAATCCAAGAAAGGAATCCAGTTGTCTGCAATGCTTCGTTAAATTTCGCATTTGAAAGATTCCATGCATTTTTTGTCTGGTCATTATATTTTATAAGTTCACGTTCCTGACGAGGCCCAACATAAATGTAATATGTATCATTTGAAGTTTCGTCCAAAACAGGCTTTCTTGGAATAAAAATCTGGCATCCATCTTCATTTTCAGATTTAGTAGAAACTTTTATTTTTCCAAGCATATCAGAAGGAGAAGAAGGCTTAACTAGCATTGTAAAATATTTTCCGCCAACTCCAGCCCAATCCACAGAATTTAAATCATAAAATTTATCTGAAATGTTCTTGCGGAATTTTTTTCCTCCGTTCAATGCAAGAAATTGTCTTACTTCATAGCGGTTTTTCTTGTCGTATTTTGGTCCAATCTGAGGAGCTGTTCTTAAAGTATAAGCCGCGCCTCCAATTCCAAATTCTCCGCCTTCCTTTGAAATTATAGAAACATCAAGTTTAAAAGCATAATCGTCAGGACTGAAAGTATATCTTTTTCCAAGTGTAAATTTCTTTGGATTTCCTTCAGAATCTTTAATTTCGTAGTCCCGGTAGAAAAGAATCGTATAATCGTCTTTTTTTGTAACATTGAATATATCATTTAAAGCCGGATTTTCAGTTCCACCAAAAGAAAGACTGAACGCTCTGTTTGAACTGGTTACATTGTTTACCATTTCAACGCCGGAACCAGTTTCTTTATCTTTATGCTCAAGAAGCTTATAACTTGTAATGTCTCCGCCGCGGTTTGTAAATGTAACTTTTGCTTTATTAGTTGAAATTACAAATTCCTGAACATCTTCTGAATTTTGAACTGTCGCCTCAGAAAATGAAGCAGAAATCATTTCTTTTTCAGCTTTTATTTGAGCTTCCTGCTCTTCTTTTTTTGCTTCAAATTCGGCAGCTTGCTCACGTGCTCTTTCCTGCTGACGCGGCATAACATACTTTGTCTGAATAAACAAAGAAACAACAAGGACAATTGTCGAAAGAGCTATTGCTAAAATAGTGTTTTTTTCCATAAATTTTCCTTTCTACGCCTTTTAAGGAACAGGATCATAGCCTCCCTTGCAAAAAGGATTGCATCTGAGAATTCTTTTTATGGCGAAATAAAGCCCTTTTACAGGACCATGTTTTTTAATTGATTCCAATGCATAAGCAGAACAACTTGGAGTATAGCGACAACATGGAGGAAATAGAGGAGAAATACAAACTTGATAAAATCTTATAAAAAGAACCAAAAATCTTACGAAGAAATTTCTTATTCCTTTAATAAGCCAGCTTTTTTGCATAATGTCTTAAATTGTCCGCACCGCGAAAGGAACGAGTCATTTCCGGGATAAACTAAAAAAAGAATATCAAAACCGGTGTTCAGGCGCGCTTTAAAAAAACGATATGTTTCACGGCTATAGCGTTTAGATCTGTTCCTTTCAACAGCATTTCCATAGCCACGGGGAAGAGGAAAAGCAATTCTGTTAAAATTCAAATTGTTTCTGGAAAAAAAAATCTTAGCCCCAGCAACACTGAATCTCTTCCCTGTTTTAAAAAGTTTCTGGATGTCGGCAAAGCGCTTTATATGTTCTTCTCTTCTAAAACGCCCTGTTTTTAGCAAGTCCGTATCCATCCTTTAATTTAGAAAAATCAGTAAGGCTTCTTTTCGTCAGAAACTGTAAGCTTGTAGCGACCCTTAGCTCTTCTTCTAGCAAGAACCATACGTCCGCCGCGAGTTGCCATACGTGCACGGAAACCGAATTTTCTATTGCGCTTTACTTTGCTAGGCTGATATGTACGTAACATAATAAGACTCCTATATAAATAAAATTTTTTTCAGATTAGTAGAGCAGATATTATCATTATTTTTCAAGATTGGTCAACATACTTTTCCTTAAATTGTCAAAAAGAACTTTCAATTCAGGAGGAAGATCTTTTTTTTCTGATTTTTTAAGATTTTTATTAATGTTTATTCCGGATTTTTTGTTGATTTTCTCTTCAAATTCAAGTTTTTTTTCAACTTTTTTATAAATTGAATCCTTGCTTTCTATTTCCGATGAAATTTCACCTTTATTTCCTTTTAAGCGGAATGCAAGAGTTTTAAATTCAACTTCAGGAAATTTCATTCTAAATCCATTAAGTATATATTTTTTATGAAACTGTATAAGTGAAATCCACCCCGGATGATCAGCTTCAATGAGCAAAATTCCATTTTTCAAGTCAATTACGCGGCTATGTCCAGCCATATTAAGACCTTCATTTGGATTTGAAGAATTTGTCTTTATCCGCGAAAGAATTTTTTTCCATTCATCATAAATATTTACAGAATTCTTTGCATTTTCAACTTTTATAGAATCAAAAGCATTTGAAATTATTTGGCTGAAAGAAACTATTTCTTCGCTCATTCTGAATCTTCCCATTTTCCGTCTTGAATTTTGAAAACTCTTGTGCTTTCCCTTTTGTAATTTTTATAAGGTTCTCCAGGAAGAAAAGTGCAGAAAAGCTGGTCATATTCAGGCAAAAGAGAAGTTACTTTTTGTCTTTTTTCAGGATCAAGTTCAAGAAGAACATCATCCATAAGTAAAACAGGTTTTCTTGAAGTAATCTGCTTATAAAAAACAGCTTGGCCAGTTCTTAAAATCAAAGCTATAAGTCTTTTTTGTCCAGTAGATGCTGTTGGAACAAAAGGAATTCCTTCTTTTTCAAATACAATTTTATCCCGGTGAGGTCCGCTTATTGAAGAGCCGATTATTTTTTCCTGCTCCCTTATTTTACTTAAATAATCAACAACATAATCAACTGACGGAATATTTCTGTCAAAAAAAGGAGAATTCAAATTGTCCGATTTATTTTTCCAAGACGGAATGTATTTTATGGAAACTCCAGAAATTCCAGTTACCTGCTCGTAAAGTTTTCCAAAAATCTGATTAAAACTAAAAACAGCATCTTTTCTTTTTTTCTGAATTTCAAGTCCATTTTGAGCAAGCTGAAAATCATAAGTTTCAAGCAAATCGTAATGTTTTTCTTTTAAACTTAAATTTCTGTTTTTTAAAATTCTCTTGTATTTTCTCATAATATCAATATAAAGAACATCATACATACTCAGCGACTGATCTATGAAAAATCTTCTTCTTTCTGGAGAACCTACAGCAAAATCCAAATCTTCATGGCTATAAAGAACGCAAGGCATTGTATTTATAAGTTCTTTTCGGTCGTGAAGGATTTTTCCGTCTTTTTCTATTTTTTTAAGCTTTTCTTTTAAAATAATTGAAGTTGTATGAGAAGTTCCATTTTCTTCCCTGAACAAGCAACGAAGGCTCATTTCACTTTCATTTTTTTTTATAACTTCTGAATCAACATGAGTTCTAAATGACGAACCGTAAGCAGAATAATAAAGCGATTCCAAAAGATTGCTCTTTCCCTGTCCATTTTTTCCAACAAAATAAATTTCTTTTGATGACAAATCTATGTTTTCATTGCAGAGATTTCTAAAATTGTATGGAGACAAAGAAAGAAAAGGCATTTTTTATGCTTTATTTTCTATTCCTTTTGCATTGGCATTATTATGTGAAAATAATCTTCAGCTGGCTCAGGACGCATGGTAACAGCTTTCATTTCTTCTGTGAATTCAAATGCGATTTTTTCAGAATTTATTCCTCTTAAAGGCTCCTCAATGTAGCGGAAATTCAATGCAATTGTGTAAGAATCTCCTTGATATTGGCACGGAATTTCTTCATCTGCGCTTCCCATATCCGACTGAGAAGATGTTATTTTTAAAACTCCATCGGAAATATTAAAGAATATGCGTCCAGCCTTTTTATCAACCATAAGAGCAACACGTTTAAGAGCATCTACTAAATCAGCTTTGTAAACCTGAAAATTGAAAGCCTGATGTTCAGGAATAACACGCTCATAATTAGGAAACTGTCCTTCCAAAAGAGCCGCGCCAAATTTGTAGTTTCCGAATTTAAAGAAAATCATTTTATCAACAACAGCTACAAAAATATTTCCTTCTTCCGGAGCATGCTTTAATATGATATTCAAAATTTTTGGATGAACTATAGCTGAAGGAAATTCGCTTATTCCAGCAAGAATTGACTTTGAAACAAAGCTCAAACGGCGGCCGTCTGTGGCAACCATATTCAAGTTGTCTCCTTTTTTCTCAAAGAAAACACCATTCATAAAATAGCGTGTTTCATCTTCGCTTACTGCAAAAGAAGTCTGAGCTATCATTTCTTTTATATCTTTCGATGAGACTTCAAAATAAGGAACGTTTTCAGCTGAATAAAATTCAGGAAATTTTTCCTGAGACATGCTTTTCATCTGAAACTTGATTTTTTTATCTACAGGTTTGATTATTACATTTATAGACTGCTCTTCATTTTCTTTCTTCTCCTGATTGAATTCAATTTCTCCAGAAGGAAGAGAATTCAAAATTCCCATGAATTTATCGCAGTAAACTGTTGTTGTTCCTTCTTCAGTTATTTGAACAGGAACTTGAGTCTCAAAGTTAACTTTTATATCAGTTGCTTTTATAGTCAGTTTATTTTCTTGAGCTATAATAAGGATGTTTGAAAGAATTGAGCCCATGTTTTTTGTTGAAATAATTTCCTGGGCAATTGAAATTTCTTTAATCATTGTGTCTTTGTCAAATGTAAATCTCATATATTTCTCCTGGTTTTACTATACAATTTTGCATAATTATTCGCTTTTAGAAATCAAATGAATTTTTATGCACAAGCTATATTAAATTTATAAATTTATAAATTTTAGTAATAGTAGTAATAGTGCCTGTGGATTTATGGAAAAGTGATTTTTCTTTTTGCATTAAAAGAAATTAAGTTGTGCAAAAATCAATGAAATGAATTCACTTTTTTTCCACAAATTCACTTTTTTTATAAAATCCTTATTTTTTTCCACAGGATTATAACATATTTGAATATAGTTTTCCACTGAAATCAAAGCTTCTTGTAATCTTTTATCTCTCTTATAAGAAGATCAATTGTTGAGTTTAAACTTTCATCCGTTTTAAGCTGAAGTTCAATTGTGTTGTAGCTGTGCATTATTGTTGAATGGTCTTTTCCGCCGAATTCAGCAGCGATTTCATTAAATGAAGATTCAGTCAAAATACGTGCAATGTAAATTGCGATGTGGCGTGAATATGCTATTTTTTTGTTGCGTTTTACGCCTTTTATGTCGCTTAAAGATATGTTGTAATGATTTGCGACGACTTTTTGAATTGTGTCTATTGAAATTGAACCGTCGGAAACTTTGCTTATGTTGTCGCTTAAAAGTTTCTTTGCAATATCGATTGTAAGATTTTTCTGCAAAAGCTCAGCGTAGCCAATCATTTTATCAAGGCAAGCTCCAAGTTCGCGCACATTCGACTGAATATTTTTTGCTATGAAATCAATTACATCTTCTGGAACTGATTTTTTCTTTATTTCAAGTTTTTTTAAGAGAATGGCTTTTCTTATTTCGTAGCTTGGAGGCTGCAAATCTATTGTAGTTCCCATTGAAAATCTTGATTTCAGTCTGTCTTCAATTCCATTTAGTTCAGAAATCGGACGGTCGCAAGTGAATACAATTTGAGCATGAGTTCTGTAAAGCTCTTCAAATGTATAAAAAAGCTCTTCCTGCGTCTGAATTTTGTCTTCTAGAAAGTGAATGTCATCCAAAAGGAGAACATCAAGTTTTCTGTATTTGTTTTTGAATTTTTCGGAAGTTCCATCTCTTAAGGAAAAAGTAAATTCGTTTAAAAAATTTTCCGCGCTTATGTAACAGATTTTTATGTTTTCTTTTCCTTCAGGCGGATTGTTATAAATGTAATTTCCAATTGACTGCATTAAGTGGGTTTTTCCAAGTCCGACTCCTCCATAAATTAAAAGAGGATTGAATCTTCTTCCAGGTTCTTTTGCGGCTGCAAGAGATGCGCTGTAGGCAAATTCACTGTTTTCGCCTTTTACAAATTTTTCAAATGTGTAATCTTCGCTTAATTGTGGATGAATTTTAAAAGTGGGTACAGAATTTATGGGTGCAGATTTTTTTTCAGAATAGATTTCATTTTCATTTGAAATATTTGAATTTTCAGAATCAATGGTTGCAGTTTTGGGTACAGAATTTATAGATTCAGATTCTTTTTGAGAATTTCGTTTTTTCAATATATAAGTTAAATTTATGTTTTGTCCTGACAGTTCGGCTATTTTTGATTCTACTGCGTTTACATAACCTTTGTTTACCATGCTAATCCACATGAAATCAGAGGGTACAGATACGGTTATAGTTTCAATTGTATCTTCTACATATTCCATGTTGAACCAGAGTTTGAATTCTGATTCCAGTCCTTTTAGTTTGTATTCATCATGGATTTGTTTTAATGCTTCATCCCAAAAAGCACGGTAATTCTGTTCACTCATAGCTTACAATTATACTCTGTCTTTACTTTTTTCTTCAATATGAGTATACTTGTTTTTCAATTTATTTCTATTTTATATACATTTCATTTTGCGAAAATTTCGGAGTTTTTCATGTCTGAAGAAAACAATCAATACGGAGCAGGAAGCATTCAGGTTTTAAAAGGGCTTGAAGCTGTAAGAAAAAGACCTGGAATGTACATAGGTTCTACAGGACCGAATGGACTTCATCATCTTGTTTATGAAGTTGTGGACAACAGTATTGATGAAGCCATGGCTGGATATTGTACGCAAATTACTGTGGCACTTGAAAAAGACGATATTTGCCGTGTAGAAGACAATGGACGTGGAATTCCTGTTGATATTCATCCTACGGAACATATTTCAGCGCTTGAGCTTGTTCTTACTCGTCTTCATGCCGGCGGAAAATTTGACAAGTCAAACTATAAAGTTTCTGGCGGACTTCATGGAGTTGGAGTTTCCTGTGTAAATGCACTTTCTGTTTGGATGGAAGCTTTTGTAAATAAAGACGGAAAACGTTATCATCAGAAGTACGCGGAAGGAATTCCTAAATCTAAAGTTGAATGTATTGGCGATACAGAACTTCATGGAACTACAATCCGCTGGAAAGCAGACGCTTCTATTTTTACAGAAACAACGACTTATAATTTTGATGTTCTTTCTACAAGACTTAGAGAACTTGCATTTTTAAATCCTGGAATAACAATTATTTTTCGTGATGAACGGCTCGAAAATCCAAAGGAAGTTGTCTTTAAATTTGAAGGAGGAATTAAGCATTATGTAAGCTATTTGAATGAAGGAAAAAAAATAATTCCAGAAGAGCCAATTTATATTAACGGCGAAGAGAATGATGTGATTATAGAACTTGCAATGCAATATAATGACAGCTATTCTGAAAATATTTTTTCTTACGTCAATGATATTAATACTAGAGAAGGCGGAACTCATCTTGATGGCTTTAAAATTGCGCTTACTGTAGTTTTAAATAAATTTCTTGAAAAAAATGAAAAGCTCCTTAAAAAACTTGACAAAGATGAAAAACTTACAGGAGATGATGTTAGGGTAGGGCTTACTGCTATTTTGTCATTAAAAATTCCAGAGCCGCAGTTTGAAGGACAGACAAAAACCAAGCTTGGAAACTCAGAAGTCCGCGGATATGTTGATTCTCTTGTAAAAGAAAAACTTACGCTTTTCTGTGAGCAGAATCCGCAGATTACAACGATGATTCTTGAAAAAGCTGTTGGAGAAGCTGCTGCCAGAATTGCCGCTAGAAAAGCTAAAGACAGTGCGCGCCGTAAAAACAACATAGACAGTTTTGGACTTCCGGGAAAATTAAGCGATTGTTCTTCTAAAAATGCCGCTGAATGTGAAGTTTATATTGTTGAGGGAGATTCTGCAGGAGGCTCTGCAAAAAAAGGCCGCGATGCTAAAACTCAGGCGATTCTTCCTTTGTGGGGAAAAATGCTCAATGTTGAAAAAGTTCGCGCAGACAAAGTTGTTAACAATGAAAAACTTCAGCCTGTAATTGCTTCTCTTGGAGCTGGATTCGGAAAAGATTTTAATATTGAAAAACTCCGCTATCACAAAATTATAATAATGGCTGATGCCGATGTTGACGGAAGCCACATTAGAACTTTGCTTTTAACATTTTTCTTCAGATATATGCCTGATCTTATTGAAAAAGGCTACGTTTATCTTGCCATGCCGCCTTTGTTTAAAATTGAAATTGGAAAGCAGAAAATTTATGTTTATTCCGACGAAGAGCGTGATGCTGAGCTGGAAAAACTTGGAGACAAAAGAGAAAAAGCGGATGTTCAGCGTTATAAAGGTCTTGGTGAAATGGACGGAAACCAGCTTTGGGATACGACTATGAATCCTGAAACACGCAGAATGAAAGTAGTTACAATTCCAGATGCGGTTGCGGCAGACAGAATTTTCAGCATTTGCATGGGAGAAGAAGTAGAACCCCGCAGGAAGTTTATTGAAGAAAATGCTGTCTATGCAAATCTGGATGTTTAGGATAAAAAATGGAAAACACAGAAAATACAACAAATCTTATAAAAATTCCGATTGAAGATGAAGTAAAGCAGGCTTTTATTGACTATTCGATGTCTGTTATTGTAAGTCGTGCGCTTCCTGATTCCCGAGATGGTTTAAAGCCTGTTCACCGCCGAATTATTTATTCCATGGAAGAAAATCATCTTTCTGCAGGCGGAAAAACAAAAAAATGTGCCACGATTGTTGGTGATGTTCTTGGAAAATATCATCCTCATGGAGACGCTTCTGTTTATGATGCTCTTGTTCGTCTTGGACAGGATTTTAGTCAGCGTTATATTGTTGTTCATCCGGGCGGAAATTTCGGAACAATAGCAGGAGATCCTCCAGCCGCTTACCGTTATACCGAAGCAAAAATGACAAAAATTGCCGAGGAAATGGTTGAGGATATAAACAAAGACACTGTAGATATGATTCCTAACTATGATGACACAAAGGAAGAACCTACAGTTTTGCCTTCAAAGTTTCCGTTTCTCTTATGCAATGGCTCTGTTGGAATTGCTGTCGGAATGGCTACAAATATGCCTCCTCACAATCTGCGTGAAGTTGCAAGTGCTATAAGCGCATATATTGATAATCAGAATATAACAGTCGATGAGCTTTTAAATCATATAAAAGGACCTGATTTTCCTACAGGTGGAATTATTTTTGGAAAACATGGAATTGCAGATGCTTACAGAACTGGCCGTGGAAAAATTCTTGTCCGCGGAAGATTCAATATTGAAGTAAGTAAAACAGGACTTGAATCAATTGTATTTACTGAAGTTCCTTACGGAGTGAATACTAGAACTCTTTGTGAAAAAATAGGAGAACTTGCGCGTGATAAAGTTATTGATGGAATTAGCGCAATAAATGACGAGTCTTCCGACAGAAGCGGAATGAGAATTGTAATTCATCTAAAACGTGGCGCAATAACAAAAGTTGTAATAAATCAGCTTTTTGCAAAAACAGCGTTGCAGTCAAGTTTTGGAGTTATAAATCTTGCTCTTGTTAAAGGTCGTCCGCAGATTTTAAATTTAAAGCAGATTATAAAATGTTTTGTTGATCATCGTGATGAAGTTATAACTCGCCGCGTAACTTTTGACTTGAACAAAGCACGTGCGCGTGAACATATTCTTGAGGCGTTGATTACAGCTGTTGATGCGATTGATGAAGTTATAAAAATGATTCGCTCTAGCCGTGATGAAACAGAAGCCAAAGCCAGACTTATGCAGCGTTTTGGATTTGATGAAATTCAGGCTGAAGCGATTGTTGAAATGCGTCTTGGTCGTCTTACAAATTTGCGCATTGACGAGCTTCGTAAAGAAATGGAAGAAGTAAAGGCTTTTATTGCCCATTGCGAAGATTTGCTTGCTCATCATGAAAAAATTCTTGCGATTATAAAAGATGAAACAAACGAGCTTTCTGAAAAATATGGAGATGACAGAAAAACTGATATTGTCGCTGGCGAAGTAGAAAGCATAAATGTTGAAGACTTGATAAAAGAAGAAGATATGGTCATTCTTATTTCTAAGCTTGGCTATATTAAGAGAGTTTCTGTAAGCCAGTATAAAAGCCAGGGAAGAGGCGGTAAAGGCACTATTTCAGCAAAACTTGTTGAAGAAGATTATATAAATCAAATGTTTGTCGCTTCAACACATGATTATTTGATGTTTATTACAACCGAAGGAAAAGCTTATTGGATAAAAGTCCATGAAATTCCAGAAGCGTCTAAGACAAGCCGCGGTTCCCATATAAAAAGCCTTCTTGCTGTCAACGCAAATGAAGATATTACGACAATTGTCAGCTTAAAGGAATTTTCAGAGAACAATTATTTGTTTATGGCTACTGCAAATGGCGTTGTCAAGAAAACTCCTACAAGCGACTTTAAAAACGCAAAATCCCGTGGAATGCAGGCTGTTCGTCTTGATGAAGGAGATACTCTTGTAAGTGCAATTCTTTCAACAGGAAAAGATGAGCTGCTTCTTGTAAGCCGCCGTGGACAAGCATTAAGAATCAATGAAGAAGATGTGCGTCCAATGGGAAGATCTAGCCGCGGTGTTGCCGGATTAAAACTTTCTGAAGGCGATGAGCTTTGTTCTGCTATAAGAATTCATACAGAGCCTGATTCAAAAATTCTTGTAGTTACAGAAAAAGGCATAGGAAAAAGAGTTGATTCCGCAGAATTCAATGCGCATGGAAGAGGAACTGGAGGTCAAAAGATATTTGGCAATGTTGAAGACAAAGGTGAAATTATAGGTGCTTTGTGTGTTCGTGATACAGATAGCATTATGTGTATTACAAGCCAAGGAACCTCTGTCCGTGTTGAAGCTAAGGATATTACAGTACAGGGCAGGGGAGCGAGCGGAATAAAAGTTGTTTCAATCACAGATCCTGATTACGTTGTTGGAGTGGATAGAATTGCCAACGATGAAGATGAAAAAAAATAACTTTTAAAAAGTGAAAAATTGCCGTGGATTTTCTTTTGAATTTCCGCGGCTTTTTTTATGAAATTTTACTAAATTTTTGTCAAATTTGTTTTTTACTATAAATTTATTTAAATTTTGTATTATCTTTATTTAAATATAGATATTTTAAAATGTTTCATGTGAAACATTGTTCTG